>Ga0214542_1004916_pt1 | contig 25980 bp, 11 predicted proteins | sample CNSS1metaG_FD_160096 | JGI IMG/M metagenome (GOLD analysis project Ga0214542, IMG submission 160096) | Root nodule microbial communities from cowpea collected in UCLA plant growth center, Los Angeles, California, USA - CNSS1 | ecosystem: Host-associated > Plants > Roots > Nodule | place: USA...
AAGAAAATATATATATATATATATATATATATATATATATATATATATATATATAAGTATTTTATTAAAATTGATTATATTTTCCAAAAGTAATTTTAAAATGCATGCAATAAAAAAATTGAGTATTTGTGAGTATCTCTCATCCATGAATAATGAAATGACAAAAGTCAAAGCAATATGTTAATGAGGGTGGAGTCCACAACTAGCTTTATAAAGTGCTTCATCTTCTTCTTCATTCTCACCCTTCTTTCTTCTCTTCTTCTTCTTCTTCTTCCTTTTTTTTTTTTGTTTTGAAGCTTTCAATTCTACAAAAATGGCAGCTAAGAAATGGTTAAACATAGTAGTAGATGGCAGCTCAGCCTTGGGCCCATACTGGCCCAACATTGTTTCAGAGTATCTCCAGGAAATTGTCAGGTATGAAAATTTTTGCTACTTTAAGTAAGATTTTTTTTTTCTAATCATTAAAATAATTATATTTTTTCTTTTTCATTCTTTAAGTGATACTTAATTTAAATTTAATTCCTTTTTAAATTAAAATAATTATTTCATTATTTTATTCTTTTGAATCAAAATTATTTAAATTATTTTTTAAAAATTAAATTAATTATTTATGATAAAAAAGTGAATATACAAATGTATTTTTACAAGTATATGTAAAAATTATAATTTTTTTCACATATATATATATGTAAGTATGCTTTGTTCTGGTAAAAGTTAAGTAACTTTTTTCTAAAATAATATGCTATGAATGATTCTTTTGCACCATAGGATGAGTTTATGCATGGAAGCAAAAAATTAAAAACAGAAAAAGAAATAGGTGAAACAAGATATATTTTTGTGTGTTTCATGAAATTATTGTATACCTTGTTTTAAAATAAATTAGATGTATAAACTAGTAAAAAATATTCTTCGATCTGTTGGAAAATTGCGTACTAAAAGAAAACAAAGAAGCTTTTTTTAATCAAAATTTCCTATTTTATATATATATATATATATATATATATATATATATATATATATATATATATATATATATATTTGAAAACCATAAATGTAAGTTGGTTCGCATTATACAATTAGATCTCATGACATGCAACAAAATGACATTATTAAAACTTATTATATTTTTCCTAACATTTAATGATAAACATAAAAAAAAATTATTTTATGGTGTGCATTAAATACATATTCTCTAATAAATGTCACTAATTAATAAATTATTAAAATTAAAAATAAAAGCAGAAAAAGTAAAACCAAATGTCTAAAGTGCCCTTAATTTGAGCAGGCAAAAGGTGGCAGAATTTATTTTCTTTATTGTATTTTATCTTGTTGTGCAATATTATTTTTTATGCTTTGTGTATTTTTGTTCTATCATGTTGTATTTCGTCCACCATTTGTTTATATATAAAGAGAACTAGCTAGCTTTGTTTTATGAATAGAAAGCATTAATTGTTTTAGTTGAAGTAAGTAAAAAAAATTGAATTTGTAACCACAATTATGCAAAATGAATTATTAATCGCCTTGTTTATTGATTATGCAGGACCTTCTTTTACAACTCAATAGAAGAGGTATATTTTATAATATTTTCTATATTTTTAATTGCAAAAATTATAGATTTTCTCAAAAATATTTGTTCTCGTCTATGATGCACCAATACTTTAATTTGAATCACGTCTCTGTATCTGACACGTGTCGTATCCGATACTTTAGGATATTTTAATGATTCTTATTAATGAAGTATTTAATTTATAAAGTAGTAGTACACTATAATAAAATCTTTGAATAGTAACCAATTTTAGTGACAAAAAATAATTAGTCACTATATAGTGACCAAATTGACAACTAAAATAGTTCCAAAAAATTATAATTGGTCTCTAAACTGATAATTAAAATATTTTCAATTATGAATTGGTTTTTAAATTGGTCAATAATATTAGCTACTAGATTTTGGCTACCAAAATAATTGATCTCTAATCAGGAAATTTAGATTTAGACATTAACAATCATATGTTTATTATGTTTGTAAGAATTATTATACATTTTTTATTATTCATCTATCACGTATCTATCACGTATCGTATCTTATTATTTTAAAAATAAACGTATTGACGTATTGAATACGTATCATATCCGATATACGTATCATATCTAATCATAGGTTGCAGTACATCTTCGACTCAAATTCATACTTGTTTAGAATATTTTAATACATTTTTGTTTGCAAATTTTGTGTAGTTTCCAAATTTACGATATATGTTCCCTTACCATGCATCATTTGTTCATAGGAAGCTAATGAAGCAGCATGTGAGTTGGGTCTAGTCATGTATAATTCCAACTCCAATATAGGTATTTCATTTTTGTTTACATTTTTTTTTACAAGACATACCTTTTTATTCAATTCAATTTATAACACTTCTGTAAACAATGTTTTTTAAAGTCACTTTCTACTTCTTTTTATCGACGTACTTTTAGGGACCAAATTTATGGAATAGTTAAAATAAAATAAAAATAATAAGAAATTTTATGTATATTTTAGGGTTAAATATCTTTTTGGTCACTTAATTTTGAATGAATTTTGGAATTAGTCTATTTCAAAACTTTGGACTAATTTAGTCTTTCATCTATCAAAATACGTGGATTTAGTAATTTTAATCAAAAATTTGGTTGAGTGTATTTGATATTTTGTACGCATTTCAAGATTGTATTTGAGTTGTTTATACTGTTTGACACATTTTTGCTTTAATGTTAAGTCAAATAATATTATGAGACGCATTTGAAATATCAAATAAACTCAACAAAATTTGATTAAAAGAACTAAATCCACGTATTTCGAAATATAAAGGACTAAATTGGTTCAAAGTTTTAAAATTGACTTATTCCAAAATTTGCTGAGAGTTAAGGGACCAAAAACATATTTAACCATTTATTTTATCTACAAACTTTAATAATAAATTACTAAAAAAATTATTAATAATAAAAATTTTAAAACCCTTTTCAATTAATGGTGAATCAATTACGAACAAATATTTAAAATTCATTAATATTCTCTATCGATAAACTCATTTTATCAACAAATTTTTATCTCTTAGGAAAATTTTATGGATAAATACAAAATTTTCTGTAATAGAAAAAGATATTTCTCGAACATAATTCCTTTTTAGGAAAGTTCATAATTTTGAAGAAAAACAAGAAAATTGATTATTTATGTATTTTGTATGCAGGGTTGGATGTCCAATATATTGATTGGACAAGAGATGTGAATTATTTTTTAGACATTTTATCATGCTTAGCTTTTAATGGGGATAATAATCTAAACCGAAATGTTATGGTGGAAGGCCTTGCAAAGGCACTAATGGTATGTACATGTCAACACATACTTCATTTTCTTTTTATTACGGTGTTAATTTTAGGTTTAATTAGTTAAATGGTATCTACTCTAATCTATATGTGTCAATTTGGAAAAGATGCATTAATTAGGTTCTTTTCATCAAAAAAATTATTAATATCGTCAATAGCATTGATAATTAAAATGAGTTACAAAAGTAAGTATTGATAGTTATATTTAAATTTAATGGTAAAAGTCATGAATTAACTTAATGACTTTAGTAATTTTTGTCTGAAAGAGACTTGATTAAGATACTTTTTAAAAGAAGTTAAAATTAAATTGACACATTTTTTAAAACATGTACTAAACTGACACATTTAAACGAAAGTAAATATCATCTAACTAATTAAAGCTTAATTGTACTGTTGCATATGCATGTCCATAAAATAGAAAAATAACTATGCATGATGTGAATCATGTAACAGATGTTTCCAAGGCCTTCTAATGTAATGACAATACAAGAGTACTATAATGGAGAAAGACACTGTGTTGTTGTAGCAGCAAGAGATCCATTTCCTAGGAGAAGCTTGGTCTCTGTACCTGAGATTACTAATGGAGGAATTATTGGCACAAAGTTACATCATGTAAATGCTGATTTTTACGAGGTGGCAGAAATGTTTGGTCCAGTAATGTCTTGAACTCTGTTCTTTTATTTATTTTTTTCCTATGTTAGTTTTCTATTTGGAAAATGATATTTACACTCACTATATACTCATGTTACTACATGCAGTTAGCAGTGTCTATATCTATAATATCTCCAATGCAACACCCCATTTTTGGAGTGATATTCAACATGGTAAAAGTTAATCTCTCTAAACTCCTTCCATTGATATTTTATCTGTCACACCCCAAAATCATTCAAACTTGTGCAATGGACATCAAGTTTTTTTTCTTTTTTTTAATTTAGCATCATGAACGAGAATAAATATAATTACGTTACATTGTGGTTGTCCTATGAAAGACTGATGTTTGTTGAAATAAGAAACGTGTTAGGAATAGTTCAAGTGTATGAATGACTATGACGTTTGTTGAAATAAGAAATGTGTCGGGAATAGTTCAAGTGTGAGTCAAAGTCCTATATCTTAAACACGGTATAAGATGAAAAACTTATAATTTCATTATCTTAAGCTTGAGATAAAAGTGGTGTCCAACACCTTATATATGTCAGACCAATGTCATATATATAGAATCATAATTTCTCAATGACTATAATCGAATCACAATCTCTCGATGATTATATGAGAAAAATATATAAACCCAGGAAAACATTATAGTATTAATGTATGTTTTGCTTAGTACATAATGTGAGGTTTTTTCGCACAATACCAACAAGTTGTGAACGAGTCTATGTACCACCGTTTTACAACAAAAACCATTAACTCTGATGGTAGCGTAAGATTATATTAAAAACCACGACATCACTTACAACCAAAAGATAATAAATTTATGAATCATTCTATTTTATAGGGATCTTTTTTCTATTTTTACTCGATGTGAGGATTTAACCTTGACTTAAATTGTAACTCAGTAACTATCTTTTTCTTCTTTTTATAGGGCAATGATGGTTCTCTGGTATCAAAGATTCCCATCAGCAGTATTAGAATGAATGAATTTACTGTTTTACTGTCAAGAAAATTTAAGGAGGCACACAATGCCTTTCGAGGGAAAAGGACAATGGATCCACACACAGAAGAATGGGTAGAATCAATGAAGAGAACAAATAACACAGCACCAACTTTGACAGCAGGAGAAGGGTCTTCAAAAGGAATGGTTATGGAAGAAAGAGACAATAAGGGTGTTCTTGGAGGCATTTCAGAGAACTGGTCAATGTTCCCTCATTCAACTGGAAATTCATTCAATGTTCAACCACACTCATCATCAAACCTTCTTTATGCTACCAACAATGGTAGTGGTGGTGCTCATCAACATCATCAAACTTTCTCACCATATTTTACAAACTTTCAACTCTACAATCATGCATGGGAGGTAAGTTATGTCAAATTCATATTATGCGTTTCTGCCTCTGCGTCAAAGTGGCGTAAAATTTATCAGAATTGATTTTCTAACGCATAATCAATATATGTTTAGTTTCCAAAATTAATGAGAAAATGAAAAATTCACACCGACCAGAAGTATATGTTGGATAATTGATTGTATTCAACTGGAATCAATTTTTCATACTAAACCAAACATACCATGGATTTAGAGATTTTAAAAAATTATTCACTTACAATTCTCTTTCTCTTGTGCATCTCTAGGGATGTTTGGTTGGAAATATTCGCAAGAATCGCAACTCCTTTCATATAGCAAAGGTACGGTGGAATCAATGAATCTTTATAGACCTTGAACATCTACTTTGTTAAATGGGATCATGATGATCCATGTTCTACTTTTTTAGAAGACAACATTATGATTATGTCAATTTGTTAAATAATTGATCTTTCTACTCATGAAACAGGCTCTCAAAAGAGCAACATCGCCCTTAACGTAAGCGTCTCTTCTCAAAAGATTTTTCTATGTGTACTCACATAGAAAATATTTTGCATCAACCATAATTTGGATAAATACAGTACAATTAATATAAAATGATTTTTTGACTACTAAATTTTAATAACTTTCTCTTATAATATTAGATGTCATTTTTTAAGTTTTTTTATTTATGCTTTTCATTTTCTTATTTTCAATATTCAAAACCAACTTAAGAAAATAACGCATTATTATGTAAAAAAAAAATTGTCAAAATTTAGTAATCAAAATATTATTGTTCGTAATTAATATCAGAAGCATAATATATAATTTACTTTTCATTGTAGGCTCACTGAAGATTGGTCTAGTAGGCTAGAGATTATCCTCTATTTATCAGAGAAAGCTGTCACCCATACAATAAAGTAATTTGAAGCCACAATGCTAATTAATATTGTTACTCTTTAAATGAATACTTTTGTGAAAAAATCTTACATATATATACTCCAATTACATTTAAATGCAGTATTTACAGTGAGCCTGTGGATTATGTGTTCTTCACTGTAATGCAATTCAACAATCTTGACTTATACGAACATCTGAAGAACAAAAAACTGGTTAGTCATTTATACTTACATGTTATTTTTTTATCAATTTACATCAGAAACATTAATTGTAGTTTGAATCTTAATGAAAAAAAAAATGATAAATTAGTTCTGATTAGGGCATAGTTCTCTGTATCTAAGTCTAACGTAAAGATGATCCATTTTTGTGCAGTGTGCGAAAATTCGTCTTCCTTCTCAAACTTTGATCTTATCTCCGACTGAAAGCAAACACCACTACATAGGAACAATTTTCCTTGGGGTGAGTCTAACATCAATAGTGTTTCACATCATTGTTTTCATTTGGTTTAATTAGTCACACGAGACCTACTTTCGTTTAAATGTGTCAGTTTAGTACTCAATTAGATCTTTTTCAGTAGAAAATTATTAATACCGTTAACGGTATTGATATTTAATTAAAATAACTTACAAAATTAAGTATTTGTATTTATATTAAAATTTAATAATTATGAATTAAGTTAACGACTTTAGTAATTTTTGTCTGAAAGGAATCTAATTAAGACACTTTTTCAATAATTGGAACTAGATTGACACATTTTTAAAAACGGATATCAAACTGACACATTGAACGAAAATAATTACCATCCGACTAATTAAACCCCTTTTCATTTTGAGTTTTTGTCTGAACATGTAATCATCAACATGTTGAAATTTCTTGTGCCAGGAGACCATATTTGTTGAACCTATCTAAGCATGCATGTGATTCTCTGAAGAGAAGATTGAAGAAGAAGATGAAAGAATTTCATGTTGTGGAAACAAGAGAAGAACATAATCAAACATCATGCTTCTCTTCACTGATCCTAGGTTTCATAGAAGACAGCTTAGTATTGAATCTGTTTTTATGGTTTCACATGTAACTTTAGATGTTTCACAAACTATGATTGTTAACTATTTTTAATTTGGCAAAAGTCATGGTTAAAAAAAATTGTAATAAAGGAAGTGCTTCTCCAACTTTGAAGTGTTTCCCGGCTAAATTAAGATAAGTATTTAAGTTATTGAATCTCAATTGTCAATTCTTGTTTTAATCGTTATTTTTAATTCAATTGCATACTAAAAAAAAACTTAATAAAAGAATCAGATATTTTCTCTTTCTATTATATTTGACCTTACCTTTTACTATACTAAAATTTCTTATTTAAAAATGAAGGTTTTACGAGACCATCAAACTACCATTTAAATGATGAAGGAGTTGTGTATATTTTAATCAATAAATTATACTCTTTTTCTTTTTTTTTTCAAATTACACTTAAATACTATTTTTAAAAATCCTACACAAATCACCCTTTTATTTTAAAAATATTACATCTCAATAAATTTTAAAAGTATTACACTTACATAACACTAACTCTTAAATAATAACTAATTTTAGTGAAAAAAATTGTTAGTTATGGTAGAAATTAATTTAGATATCAATTCACAAAATAAAATTTATTGATTGTTAAAATAGTAACTAATATTTATAAATAAATAAATATAATTGATCATTAAATTAGTTACAGATTAATTAGAGACTAATTTAGAAACGAAATTATCTGATAGTCAAAATTTTGATAGCTAATGTTTAGAGACTAATTTATAAACTAATTATTTTGATAGTCAAAATCTTGGTAACTAAATTTTAGAGACCAATTATAACTATTTATTTATAATGGTCACTATTTTAGTAACCAATATTTTTTTATTTTTGTAAATTAGTATTTAAATTAATCAATAGAGTGATTAGAAAAAAATTATCATTAAAATTGGTTATTAATAGAAGATTTTTGTATAATGTAAGAAATAATTGTAAAAAAAATATTATATTATCATTTTTTTTTTTACTTTACACATGCATTCTCTTCTCAGGAAAATGGTATACTTACAATATATAAATAAACCGTTAGTTCTCAAAAAAAAAAAATTGAATTTTTTTGAAATGGATTACAGAATCCGTTTCACATTTTTATGAAACGGAATTCGTATTCCGTTTCCCAAAAATTTTCAATTTTTTTCCGAAACGGATTACGTAATCCGTTTCAAAATGGTGTGAAACAGATGTCAACATGCGTTTCATAAAGATTTCGTGTTGTTTTTTTGAAACGGAACGTGGGATCTGTTTTATACTTTTTGAAACGGAATACGAATTCCGTTTCACATCATAAACAGAAAAGAAAAAAAAAGGTTAAGCTAATATTAAAGATAACCTGGACAAAAAAATTTAAATGAAAGCATAGTAATAAGACGGAAAAGAAACCGGAGAAGAAATAATAAAAAATTATTTTAGGGTGCAGAAGAGTTGGCAAGACAATAAATGAAATTTACTGTGTCTCATATGTATATTAAATTATTAATAAAGGACATAATAAATTTTGGGATGCAGAAGATGCATCGAAGATGCAGGGAGAAGCGCCATGATATATTAGTACCTCGTTAATCGTTATACGAGAGAGAGACTTGATAATATGTGGCCCATAAAAAATGGGCCTGAGACAAACAAGGCCTAAATTGCCACACTAAAAAAAAAACCATTGTCTGCACTCCTTTGATCATGTCAGACATAGATACCTTAACTTTGTTCGGTTGAGCAAACCAGAGACAACAATGGGAACGGTTTGCTGCATCAGCAAATTTGCTACTTTGAGCTACGTCAGATCACGACCCTTCTCTTCACTCCTTCCCTCTCACCCTTTTCTCTCCACAACTTCCACCAACTTCAGCTTGGCCTCGTCTTTTTCTTCTTCTGCCACATTATCGTTCACATGGGACGATGCCATTGCCATATCTCAATCTCAATCTAACACACAAGACCGCTCTCGCTATCTCCAAGGCTTCTTCAACAAAGTTCAACTATGCAATCGTGGTTCTGTAAGCTCTTTGCACCGTTCTCTTTGCTTCCTTGGAAAACACAAACACTGATGAGTGAAGTAAATTTCATATATAGAGACACCCAGTTGTGTGTTTGTGCATCATACCCTCTATTTTACCGTAAAGTTATTTTCTTTTCGGTTTTTGAATTATGGGTCTGGCTAATTTTAAGTTTGTGGGTGAGTGAGCTTTTGCGAAATTGGTTTGAGTGCTATTGAGTTACGATATTGTTTTTTAACAGAATTGATTTTCGACCGAAGCATTGGGTTAGTACTAAAATTTAGTGTTAATTGTTTTATAACTGGAAATCAATTCTGGACCCTACATAAGACCAAATATGTGAAAAGTTATCTAAGTTCATGATAGCGGGTATCTTAACGTGATTTTATGAGTTGAAGTGAAACCAAGCAGGCACTAGATTATAGGATACACTTGTTTCTGTTTCTGTCAATTCAACTTCGTTGGTAGCAGAATTGAGTTTAATCATAGTCTTTGTTGTTGACATTGAACTTATAGGAAAAACAATCTGAGTTCCTTCCGTTTGTCATCGAGGGCCACATTGTTGGATTCATTCACAATGGGTAAGTTTACTTCAATTCTATCTCTTTTTTTCCTTGTAATTCTCGTGTCATCTCTTGCATAGTTATTTGTGAATATCTCATTGATTAATCTTGTTGTGTTCTGACTGATCCATGTAGCCGATCTCACCTTGTGGGATAATGCTTTTTGTCGTTGTTGTTGTTGTTCTTATTTATTTTCATTACATGAACTGCTGCGCCTGCACCTTAGCTAATGATAGTTGCAGGTTATTGTTTAACATAAAATAAGTTCAGATTTGTGGAGCATTTGAGGGGCTTTGGCGATGTGTTCGTTTTCCCCAAAGAAAAATTCAATGGAGGCCCCAATGGTGACTTTGTTTCTTTGCATCCAATGCTGAAGACAGCTGACGAAAGAACCAGTGCTGTTGCATATGTAGTACAGCAGTTGGGAGAGGAGCGGATTCCAGGTATACGGAACGAGGTATAAAATGCGTAGAATGTTATATGTTGTCATTTTTCTGTGCCTTCCTAATGCCCAGGTATCTAACCTATGTTTCTTGTCCATGTTTTACCAGCTTTACCCTGTGACATCATCCTTTGGTGCACCCATTTTCTTTTCATTGGAGCGTGCAGCAGCTCCTTATTTCGGCATAAAGGTACAAGGAGATGTTTATTGGTACTTGTTTCTTGTACTTTTTGTAGTTACTGCAAATGTTAGAAGCCATATATTCGGCAGTGTGTACACTGTGAATTCTTCCATGGCCTTGTGCTGTTGTCATAGTTTAGAGTGTTATTTCTACTCTTCTAAGCATGTTTAGCACAATTGATCATCTTGGAAGAAAACTGAATTCCTCCGCATTGCAGGTTTGTGAACTGTTTTTTGCCAAATAAATTTCATGAGAAAAACTGTTGAACAAACCGGATTACAATTCATTGCTAAATAGTAATTGAAAATTGAACTTGCGTTAGTTTGTGGAATTGAATGTTACCAATTTGCAATCTTGTGTTGCCATCATTTTGAAATTACTTGGTGATTTGTGTTCAAGCAAATTTTGGCAACCACTAAAGATTTGTTTTTCAAAAGCCTTTTTTATTGATAATTCGGTGTACATCCTAAAGCTCTTGTTCAAAACTTTTCATCCTTAACCTGTCTTTTTATATATATCTTGATTCCAAAGCTCTTGTTTTAACCCTTTTTTTTCTCTTCAAAGATTAGGCTTATGGAGTCCATATGAATGGCTATGTTGAGGTGGATGGGCAGAAGCACCTGTGGATAGGAAAGAGAAGCGACACCAAACAGACATATCCTGGAATGCTTGATCATCTAGTTGCAGGAGGACTGGTTTGTAGTTTCATTGTTCTCTATTCTATGCTTAAACATTCTCCCCAACATCACTATTACCTTTTGGGTGAATCATTTTTCCTCTGGTTAGGAACTGAACAGTGTTAGCAAAGTGTAGCCACTGCATAAGCAAATCAATATACAAGTTCCATTTAATATTAAATGTTTCCTTTATTCAATAGATTATCATCAAGTTTCTTATTTAATTGCTACTGTCACAGCCACACGGCATTGACTGTCAGGAGAATGTCATAAAGGAATGTGAAGAGGAAGCAGGAATACCTAGATCTATCTCTGTCAAGTAAGTAACTAACCTCATACTAAACTTTTCCCCTTCCTCCTATATTCCTCTAGTGCATGAATTTTGATTTGCCTTTGGAATGGTGGGTTAACTGATTCTGTTTTTAAGCCTATGCTATTTTATGAGTTGTGTGTGTGTACCACTTTACTCTATACAATCATTAGCCAAAATGAAAGATTTCAAATAAGTAGTACACCTTCTATCTGTCTAATTCTTTTAATTGCTGCTTTCACAGAGCCATACCTGTAGGAGCTGTTTCATATATGGATATTGATGGGTATAGATACAAGAGAGATGTTCTATTTTGTTATGATCTAAAACTTCCACAAGATTTCATACCTAATAATGAAGGTAAGCCTTACATGTCCTTCAATTTTACTGTTGTTTGTTTTGTTCTATCGCTGCCCTTCTCACCTTTTTGTGGTCTAATAATATCAGATGGAGAAGTTGATAGCTTCAAGTTGATCCCTGTTAGACAAGTTGCAGAAGTCATACGTAAGACAGAGTTTTTCAAGACAAATTGCTCGCTCGTAATCATTGACTTCCTGTTTCGACATGGGTATTTGTCTACATCATTCCTACCTTTGGTAGAGTATACACAATAGATTTTGGAATTTTTGAGGCTGTGAATATAAACTAGGAAATCATGTATTGCAAACATACAAAGTAACAAAAGTGAAATTTCTTTAGCAATAGTTCTCTTGAATGGATATTGGTTCCAGTGAAAACTTTATGATTGTTTGTTCTTATATTGCAGATACATCACTCCTGAATATCATGGATATTTGGATCTTCTACGAAGCTTAAGAATAGGAGATTGCTCCTGACACAAAGTATCATGAATATTCACTGTGTCATGCATTGATATTTGTTGTTGAAACTTCATAATGGTTAATTCAATATTATCTTAGAAACTGTTGGATTGCACTTTTCCAGTGATGCAGTCTTCAACTTGGATACTTATATTGTACTTCTGATTTTTGCAATAATTGGTGAGTAAACATTAAACATGTTCAAAGAATTATTCCATGCATGCAAAATCTGACATTTAGATTTCATAAAGTCAAAATTGCGGGCTGTTTGTTTTCCTTGTTGCAACAACTTAAAATGAACAAAGCACAATGGTCCAGATCATGTCTTGAAGATGAATTTGACCAATGGATAAAATAAGATTATTGTCAACACACTTTATTTGCCAGCATACCTATATGAGAAAGAGATTGAGAAAAAGTACATTCCCACAAGCTAATTCACATTATTATTTCAAGAGTACAATGAATTAAGTAACACATACCACACTTTGTCCACATCAAGACACCATATAAACCTCACACAAACTACACGTGTGTTTGGAACCACGTCAGGTGTGCGTTCACTTCAACACAAAATGTAGCCACTTCAGTATTAGCGTGGGTTGTGAACGTAGTTCCAACCAAACATGTACATCAACCTATTTATATAAATGAAATCAGAAACAAGTATAACTAAGATGACAAAATGAAGGAGATTGAGAATCACAAGCCAATAACACCCTTCAGCACATCAACTAGCTGAGAGCATGCAGTCATCTGAGGAAAATGCCCTTTAGCTTCTAAAGCCTCCAATGTAACTTTTCCTTTAATTTTTCTCTCCATGTACAGTGCTACATTGAATGGAACAATAATGTCACTAGTGGTCTGAATAATGGTGCATGGAGTTTCAATTTTCTCAAGTATATCTCTGTAATCACTATAGAACACAGTCTTGGCTAAGGAGAGTGCCACACCAGCTCTCATTCTTCTCAGGAACTCTCTGAATTTGTTAACAGATGGCTCATCATTTGTGTCCACTGCTAGTAAGGAGAAGGCAGTGACCCAGTTGTCATAGTTGGACTCCATGCTCTGCAGAAACTGCTCAACATCTGAGCTAGTAAAGCCACCCTCATAGTCATCTGTATTAAGATACCTGTATGTCATAGCAAGAAGTTAGAGGGACTTACCCTTAAGATGTCTTGGGTTTGAGTTGGTTAAAAAACTGATTTTTTTCAATCTTAGCCATGCTTATTAAAAGCTTAAAACACTGTTATAACTCTTAAGAACATTTATGATGGAAAGAATGATAATGTAGTGATGGAAAAAAGATTCTTCCTTCTTTTGTTTTGTATACTTTTAAAGGTGAAAAGAGAAAACTGTGGATCGTTCTTCTGAACCAGAGAGGAAAGAACTGAATCAACCTTACTTTGCTTTCATACAATTTTTTTGATGTTATTTGTAAAGGGTATTTTTGTCACTGTTAAGGACCTGTTTGGTTTAGTATCAAAATCAAATTTTCACACTGTAGTATACGTGTTCTGGTCTGATATTTCTGACTAAGATAGATATGAACACACATCTTAATCACTTCACCTCTTTAAATTGCACATAAATGTCTTTCTACCTTTAATTTAATACATCTCTTTACTTCAGAGGAATCAAAAATAAAAATTGTAAAAATGGTGAGAGAATATATTTTTATCTCTAACTGAAATTGACATGGCCGGCAAATTGGTGGTTCAAATTTGAAAAGGGCTAAGGTGCAATCTTCCAAATCTTATTTTATAAGAAGTGGAGATGATTGAAGTCAGCAAAGTGGGAAGAGAAAGTGAAGTTTTGTCTTTTTGAGTTAGTTCAGAGCTTTCTGTTTATTCTATTAACATTTTTTTATGGATGAAAGCAAGGTTGGTTCATCAAACACACCACGCTGAAAAAGGTGATACCACAAGATTACAAAAAAAATTGGAAACCCTCCCCCAATACCGTATACACCACATGATTTGGTTGGTTCATCTTTTTTTTTTCTATAATTCTGTAACTGGTTGGTTCTTTTTAATAGTGAAATTTAAATTATTGTTTATTTGGGCTATGATATATCCTTATCTTTTCCACAGTCGAAGGTTGCAAGTTGCCCAAATTATTAGGTGTGTTGTTCTGTGAATAGTGCTGATTATTGTTCTTTTTCCCTCACAAATATAGATTCCTACAGACAGTGGAAAGTCCTAGAAAAAATTCTGGGACCAAACCATTAAACTTTGTGTAGGGGTTCCATTAAGAGAAAGAGTTAAAAAAACAACAGACACATATGGCTCAACCTAACTCAAACAACATAGAGAGGATGGGATTAGTAAGACAAATACTAAAAAAATTGAAGTGGGGAATATAAGAAAGCAAAATTATATTTGTAAAACAAATTTTAAACAATGAAGTAGAAAGAGACGAGAAAGAGAGATGTGTGAAAGAATATAGATTGTAAAATGTATGGTGTGAATAATGAATTATACAATGGTAAAACTGATAGAAGTGTAAAATGAATACCAGGACTATTGATTTAAAAATAAAAATATTGTTAGAAATATATTTACTATTTCAAACAAAAACTGTTACTGATTAAAAATATTTAATAAATATAAAAAATATATAATAGTTTTCTAAAAACACCAGTTAACATAAATCCAAAAAGGGACATCAGAGAAAGCTCGTAAAGATGAAAACAGTTCAAAGTGGTACTGTTGTCCATGATTAATGCAAAAGAGAGTTACTGTTTCTGTCAACAGACACAGAAGGACTTCAAAAACATTCCAGAAAACTTACAAGTTCTGCAAAAGAAGAAGTTAAACATCTGGTATAATAAGAATTCAAGTCATAATTTTTAAACTTTAACCTCAGTATGATCAATGTAAGAAAATAAGAGGAGGAAGTTGAATCAGATCAAATGACAGAAAGTCAAGTTATTTCTTAATCTTGAAAGAACATCATAGTAAAGGAGAAGCAGACACTGAAACGTTTTTGGTCTGTCATGAGTTTGTGGAACACAGAACAAAGATACAAGGGAGAAAGACAAGGTAAGAGAAGAGGAAGAAGAAGAAGAATATGACCTGGGAGAAGCACAAAGGAGAATAAGCCTTTTGAAGAGGTCAGGTCTGGCTATGGAGGCTATGCAGCCAATCATGCCAGACATGGAATGACCAACAAAGGTGATAGCTTTGAGGTCCATCTGATCCATGAGAGTGACCAAGACATCAGCAAAAGCTTCCATGGAGGAATACTTGAAAGGGTCATAGAGGGTTGGATCCACAGCGCCAGAAAAGGGCCAATCAAACAGCACAACCTTGTAGTGTTCGGCAAGGAAAGGAGTGATCTTGTCCCAGACAGACTGGTCTGTTCCAAAACCATGAGCAAAGACTATGGTCTCAGTGCCTAATCCGAGGGTTCTGGCATTCAAGGCAGTAGAAAGCCACTGTTTTTCTAACATCTTTGGGTTGTTGTGAAGTTTGGGTTCCATAAGAAGGAAAATTGGGAGGGAGAAAAGTAGTGAAAGATGAGAATGTGTGGCTTCTGGTGCTCCCTTTTGGTGTGTCTGCCCATATTTATAGCCATAGGAGAAATGTTTTTCTCTTTCTTTTCTTTTTTATTGGTCAAAATAAAAACATGTACAACAACTGTAAGATGGTAGTTGTAAAGGTGCAATTCGCCATCATTTGATCTCATCTCATGCATCCTGAGATTTTTTATATGTTCGCAAACAAATTTTTACCTAATCTCTAAAAAAAAGATATTTGAAGTTTGGAAGTCTAGTATCGATTAAAATAAAATAATGATTACCCATATCGAAAAAAGTATATTAATTTAATACCTGTGAAAAAAAATTGTCAATTTAAAACTAATATATAAATGGTGTAAATTTTATTTCATAAATCAATTTTTTAAAATTAAGTTAAAATTAAAATTTATTTCATAGTATCAGAATCATAATTAAAATTTATTTTAAAAAATTTGTAATTCTCAAAAAATAGGATATAATTTTTTTAATTTAATGATACATATTAAATAATATTTTTGATTAATATTTAAGTTAAAATATTTCAAACATCTAAACAATTTAAATTTAAGAAGAATATTTAACACATTAAAAATATTTAATCCAAACATATATATTTATTCATGTATTAAGTAGAAAACCAAATTGAATTGAAAAGTCAAAAAGAAATAAAGTATAATTTTACATTAAAATTTATAGACTAAAATTATATTCAACTTTTTTATACTAAGAATAATTAAAAACATGTTATTTACTGAAATAATCTTATTCTCACGATTAATATGTTATAAATATTCATATCATTTGAAAAACAAAGAAAAGTTAAGAACGTAACTATTTTAAGTTATAGAAAATACTTAATATATATTCACACGTTCGAAAGAGAAGATCTAGAAAGTATGTAACTAAAAATTTGATAGTTTTACATTTTTTTTAAGTTTATTTTATTTTATTTAAGTATATTTCTATTTTATAATAGTCAAATTCTAAAATTTGGAGGTAGTAGTATCTCTTTACATTTAATAAATAAATTTTTTAATATTATTATTGCAAAAATAAAAAAAAAGTATACGGTTTTCACAAAGTTGACATAAAAAGAAGCAGTGAAACTTTTGTATAAGTGAATACATGATGCATATGTAAGATATTATATCTATTCTTCCAACAACTTATTAATTATTTATAAGAATCCTCTAAATTTATTTATTTTTATCTTCACAACGAAATAAAAAATATCATACTTTCTACGTCATTATTATATGCAACAATTATATAATTAGAATCCAAAACAACTTTTCTAAAAAGTCTCATTCCCACTATTGTATGACATCACTGTGTTAATGCAACTAAAAAATCACTTTCTTATATTTGTTGTCAGCCAGAGCACTATTCATTTAAAAATTAGTGCAATCAAAGCTCATTTATTTTTTTATTTTTTTTTCAACCGCAACACTTATTTACTTTATTAATGTATATGGGGTTTGTATTTAGTTAGATTTAAAATTAACTTTTTAATTTTGTATTTATTAATATATTCATAGATAAAAATATATTATCATTAATAAAAAAAATTAAAAGAAGAATACATTTAACTCTTTCACATTTAATTACAACAATGGAACAAGGTTGATGTACTTCTTTTTTTCATCTCTGTCAAACTGTGCTTTGGTCAAAAGTGTACATAAGTGCATTAAGTTGTTTCTTCATTAAAATTCGTTTTTTCCTTTTTTCTTTAATTAAAACTTTTTAAAAGCCACAGACAATTTATGACGAATTTGAGAAGATAGTTGGCGACATTTATTATTTTGAATTGAACAGTGTCTGATATTGCTGCCTAGGTCCACATTCTAGTAGGCTACCCACTCAAACAAAAGAAAAATCAAACTTTTCTTATTTCCACTCTTTTCAATTCTCTTCTCCAATGTTTTTGCAACTACAAAATTTTATACACTAAAAATGTAGGATAAAATATAATTCTCACTTTAAAAATTAGCATATATATATATATATATATATATATATATATATATATATAAAGTTTCACATTAAAAATAAGGTTAAATATATTTTTATCTCTCAAGTTTCAGTTAATTTTGAAATTAGTCTTCTTCAAAACTTTATATTAATTTAGTTATTCAACTTTAGAAATGTGTGGATTTATTCATTTTAACCAAATTTTATTAAATTTATTTGACATTTTAAATGCATTTTACGATAATATTTGAGTTAACATTGAAGCAAAAATGTGTTAAACAGTTAAAACAATTCAGATACTATCATGAAATACGCTTGAAACGTCAGATAAATCTAACAAAATCAGGGTTAAAGAACTAAATTTACGCATTTTTAAAGATAAATGACTAAATTGATCAAATTTTTTTTAAAAAGAAACTAATTTCAAATTTCACTGAAACTTGAGAGACCAGAGAAATATTCAACCCTTAAAAATATGATTTTTTTTTTTCTTCAGGAGTTTATTAATAAGACGAGGCAGCATGTTAGGGTTTGCAAGGGTTCATAAGATAATAATGTTTTATAGAATAAATTATTGGTGTATTAAAGTAGTATTTTTGGAGTATGATTTGTTGTGAAGTGAAGTAAAATAAGATAAGTTTGTATGAGTTGAGAGAAAAGATTAATAATAATATAATAATAATATAATAGGATGTTATGTAGCAACCTTATCTTTGAAAACTTTGTAGATGTCGTATATCGAATTCGAATAAAATAATAATAATAAAAAGGCAATTAGAGAGAAAAGGGGCAATTTGTCGTGTTATGTTTATAGCGGCGTGACAGTTGGTGGAATGAGATAAAGAAAGTCCAATAAGAACCTTTTTCCGCCATTAAAACCTCCTTTTGCCATTAATTCTATGTCCCTACCCTACACTACAACACGCCACTTTCTTCTCTCTCTTTCATTCCACACTCACCACAAAAATCGCACATTCTTTTAATATTATACTCTTTTTTTCCTTTATTATAAACCATGCTCTTTAAATACACCACTCAAAACAAAAACATGTTACAAGATATTTTTAAAAACTGAAAACACAAGTTCCTTTCTCCACCTAAATAATAATGTTGCTTTAAATATGGTTTTTCTCTAAAAATATTTTTTTCATTTTCACTCCTTCCTGTTTTGGTTTTGGTCTTGAATGTTTTGTTTAAATTCTTCTAATTAATATAATATAACAGTTGTAAAATCCTTATGTTGTTTTGTTTAATATTATTTTATGAGAGTTCAAAAATTTATATATGTATATAGGAACGAAAATTTAAATAAAAATATTACTGCTATGTATTTCTTTAAGTGTCAACAAAACAATGACTTCAATCACCTTTTTTTCTTGGACCTACAAGATTATCTATCACAACAATATCTTCTACTTCTCCCCTCTCTTGCCACTTACTAATCAAATTTTCCTCTCAATTTTATATTTATTTATGTTCTTCTTTTATGTGTATGTAATTATTTTCTAATTTTTCTTTTTAAATAAAAGTGTTTTGAATTAAAATTATTTTTTTTATTATTTAAGTGATCATTTTTCTAAATTTTAACTATTTTTTCCAATTTAACCATCTTTTTAAATTTTAACTATTTTTTTTTCAATTTAACCATCTTTTTAAATTTAATAACTTTTTAATTAAATTTATTTTCTGCAAAATAAATAATTTATTTATAATAAAACTACAAAAAATATTTATATTTAACTTTATAATTGTAATAATAATAATAATAATAATAATAATAACAATAACAATAATTGTACATGTATCCATATTCGTTGGGTATCCGCTATGTGCATACCCGCATAATTTTTGTGTGTCTTTGCAAACTCTCTGCCGGTGTGGCACCTAGAACCTTCATCGGAAGATGTTAGGTTTATAAAGGAGGGGTTTCACTGGGGAGATCAAACACCAATGAGACCTAAGTCTAACCATATAAGGTATTGATACCACTCTCAACCCAAAACCTTAAGGCAATAGGTTTATGGGTCTTTATTCTTATATAGTGCTCTACTTTCCCATTTCTGGTCAATATGAAACTTAGACCCACACTTGAATTCTTAACAGAAGAGAACATCTCGACAAAAACAGTGTTGAAAACTAATAACTTAGAGGAGAGATCGAAGAATGAACCTAAATATTAACTTGAAACATCTCAATTTTTATAAAAGATTTTGTATCCATCTAAATACATCTAAGTCGATAAGATAAGAAGGTACTAATTTATAAAAAAAATGTGATATGTCTATTTTGACGGTGACTTTTCTCCAAGTTAATTCAATCAAAGAAAAACTGTTTAACTTTATTGATTGGCCTGTGCATAAGTAAATACATGTGACAGTATTAAAAGTTTTGTTTTGCCGGCTTTAAATTTGCTCCATTTGTTTGATTGCATAATCTTATCCATTCCGCCATGATTGAACCAATGGAAGCTCAGAATTTGAACTTATTAACTAAACTTGGGGTCCCTCTTTGCTTCTCATACATATATATTTTCCCTACAAATACTTAGATCCATGTGTTAATGTTTTCTTTTTAGGGTACCATTCTGTTTCCAACAAATAATTCTGAAATCAGAAGGAATAACATGCACTACATCGTTCAATAAAATTAACATAGGACTTAATTGTATGACAAAACGTTTTCTTTGTCTTGGATTAATAATTTTGACTTGGTTTGTGTGAATTTTTGTTTTTTTCAGTTTGAATTTGAACGAGGTTTTTGCTCTGTCGGTCAACGTTTTTTCTTCATTTGGTGTGATGTGTTCTTATAATAATATGTACCTAATGAACAACATGGTGTGTGTAAGTTTGTTTGACAAGATACATAATATGTGCATATTCCTAGCTAGTGTTGTATATTTGTACTTCTAATTTTGTTAATATATTGTGTTACTTACAATGGTTAGGTGATTTGAAATTTTTACTATTTATTATATATTTATATCTAGATTTAATTAGTCGGATGATATTCACTTTCGTTCAAATGTGTAATTTAGTATTTGTTTTTAAAAATGTGTCAATCTAGTCTTAAACAGGTCTCTTTCAAACAAAAATTATTAAAGTCATTAACTTAATTCATGACTTTTATCACTAAATTTTGATATAAATATCAATACTTAATTTTATAAATCGTTTTAAATATCAATACCGTGGTATTAATAATTTTTTGCTGAAAAGAACATAATTGAAGTATATTTTTAAAAGTTTGAATTCAATTGACACATTTTTAAAAGCAAATATCAAACTCACACATCTAAATGAAAATGGATATCATCCGACTAATTAAATCTTATATCTATGTTTATAATTATTATTGAGCTATAGGTCGTACCATAAACCACATCCAAATCAAACCAAATTTATGATAAAAAAATTAGTTTGGATTCGGCTATTTATTTGATATTAAAATAGTATAAAATAACATAAATTATAAAATTAATACAAATTATGCATCAAAGTACAAGATTATGAAACATTAAATTAAGTGTGAAAATTTTAAGTATATTAAAGTCTATATAGTTAAGTTATAGTATGTTGTTAGATCGATTTGGACAAATATTTATTGAATGTTTTTTTTTTATTAATTTATATTTTTTTTAATATTAACGAGAATGAAGATGTTTCTTTTAGAAAATTGCAAATTTTTTCTTTTACTTTTCTAATATGAAATTTGTAAATTTGGAGAATTTGATTTTGTTGCATGTTGTGTCGTAAGTTAAAATTTTTATTTTTTGGAAGTTGTTATAACATTTTATTTATTGATCTTGAGGTTTAAAAAAATGGATGTGACTTTATGCTTTATCTCAAACTATAAAGTGATTTCACTTAAGAAAGTATTATGACAAGTTGTATCTGCTAATTAGTTTAAAGTGAATATTGATACTGTAACTATAAGTTATTCTAATTTAGTTATATAAAATGATACTTTTAGAGCTCAAGGTGAATATTTTATAGTTCTTTATCTTTTTTTAAGAGACTTGACTTGTACTTATATTAAATTTATGAGAATCATTTATATTTTAAAATATAAGGGTAGATTTTCAGAGATTTTGATTATAGAATGATTATACTTTAATTGCTCATGATTTTTTTACTAACGATTGTTTTCTTAAAATTTTAGAAAAAAATTAACATTGGTATTTACATTTTTGAAAAGTATATTCAATTCAAAGTTTTTTATATTTTTTCGTGAAAAAATTACTGTGTTAATAAATTAATTAATTTAACTTTTATTATAAAAAATAATAAAAATGGTTTAATATTTTATATTCATGTATTTATTTAAATTTCTTTTCGTAATAAAAACAATTTGCTTACGTGTCTCGATATAATTTTTATGATGAATTTAATGTGATTTTTAATATAATGACAAATGATCAATAAATTTTAAAATATAATCATAATTATGTCAAAATTCATAATAGTAAAATATAAATAAATTAACTAATATTTTAAATACAATATTCGAATTAAATTAACTATACTTACATCTTTTCAATGGATTTTGAATCAACACTCCGAATGAAGTAGAATTTTCGGGGACTGATTCAAATTTAAGGAATTGTTGATTAATTGGAATCTGGGCACACCTTTAAGAAAAAGATTATTATCCAAAACTATATATTTCTATTTACAAGTTGACATGATAAAAGTGATTACAGGTGGCAAGCATTTTCTATTTGGTAAGAATCTGATTTCAGAAAGACATAAAAGAATCCATTTATAAGAATTCGCCGTCACTTTTGTCCTTTCTATCTCTCTGTATTCCATATTGTGTGGACAGGGCCATAACTCACCAATCTTTTTTTATCTTTTTTTTTTTCTTTATCAAATATTCATTACCGACAAGACAACATGCACATATTATCCTAACTTCTAGTTGAATGTTTCAACTTTCGCTCGCCACCATTTTCATTTATTTTCTTGTTGTAAACCAAACTCTGCAAATATGTATTACAAGATTGTTTCGGTAATATCTAAAAGCACTCAGTTTATGTTTATCCTCTCCTTGTTTTCGTCGCAGTTCCTTCCGTTCGATCTCGTCCTTTTCCTTTTTGTTTGGTTATTTAGACAATCAGATACCTATTAATGTGATAAAGTTTTGATGCTTAAGTCATTTCATTCGAATGAATGTAATTAATGTTGTAATAAATGCGAAGTAAAAGTCTTTTCTAACTTATTTGAGTTTTTATTTATAGTGTTTGACATGAGCTGTGATTGAGATTTTCTTAATCATGGTCCAACTGTGTTTTAAACTTGATTACTGACTTGTATTACCTTAATTTGCAGATTTGATTTTTTGATGTAGCCGTCCGACCGAAGGTCCATGCGTGCTGTTGAAGGTCACATGTTTATGCTATGGTGACAAAATTCCACTGTCACGAGTGAGCTATGACCGCTCGGTTTGTGAGCTCTCTAAAATTATTCTGAAAAAATTGTAACATCAACAATCTACAGGATTATCCGCCTGTAGCGAACTGCCTTATTCTTGGGCTGCTGACTGAAGGTCTCGCCAGGGATGTATAAAGATTAAATTGAAATATATTTGAGGATTAAACATGTATTAGAGATTAATTAAAATATTTAATCAAGTTCTATGAGCAGTTATTGCTCCTCAATCCGTGGCATGATTCATGTCCACGAACTTCGGGCATGATAATTGTGAAATAAAATTAAGTATTTGACCTAACACTATAGACAACAAAAACAATATTGTTGATTTGGTCTGAGATTTAATTTGAGATCCATCTTTGACCTATTATTTATAGTAAAGTTCTTTAATGGGGTCGAGCTTATAAAATTGGATGATGAATTAATTGGAGAACAATCTAAAAGTGAAAAATGGTTAAAATTATTATTATTTTGAAAGTGAAAAATGTTTTATAATTAAGTGTTGTGTGATGGGATTTAGAAGAATGATGCAAAATCATGCAATGTGAGAAATTGTGTTATAAATTTAAAAGTAATTAGTGAAAATTAATATAAAATGAAATTTATTTATTTTTAAATTGAAAAAGGTTATGATTGGAATAATAAAATAAAATTTATAATATTATAATTGTTATTAGTCCTTTTATGGAGTTGGCCGAATAGAAGAAGCGGAAAATTGGATTTAAGTTGTTTAGCAATAATGACGTGACACAATAGAAATTACAAATTAGAATTTAAAATATATGAAATAATTCATATAAGTTACTCTTACTAAAAATGTCCTCCCGATCATAAAAAAAATGGACTCTCAATGAGATCACTGTGAATATAAAATTTATATTAAATAAAAATAATTTTTTAATAAAACTCATGAATTATAGATTAGAGATCTTTGAGGTATTTCTTTCACTTAAATTCTAAAATAAAACCAAAAAGGATATGAAACAATATAACAATCACTTTCCTTCTGTCAAATATTGCTGCTGCCATTAAAATTTCTTCATCAATATCTTTGCTGTTTACTTTTTAATTACTTATAATATATATTTTTCTTCATAAAAAAAGGTTAGGAAGTTATAAAATTTATCTATGTTTACTTTTTAATTACTTATAATATATATTTTTCACATGAAGAAAACTTATCAATGAAAGTAATATTAATATAACTAAACAAGGCAAATCCAATTAACTGTGTATTATTAGTAAGCACTTAACTAATTGAGTTCTTTTCTTTTCTTTTCATCAGAAAAAATATAAAGAGTCATTATTTTGATTTGACATGACAAAAACAAACAAGTTTTAAAGAGGATATCTCTATCTTCTAATACAGAATGTAAAGATTTTTATTTTATATATATTTTTAAAATAGTATAATTTTAAGTAGTGTCTGTCATTACCATTTTCATTTATACTTTTTGTTTTACAAAAACCCATTTTAAAAAATATCAAGAAATTAAAAAAAAATTAATGCAGGTAATGATATTCTATATACTTCCTTCCCTTAAAAATGACCTGTGTTTTAGTCATATAAAACGTGCTAAAATGAAGATGTTGTACATTATCAATAAGGAACTTTTTAAAAAATTATATATTTATTCTTTTTGTTAATACCTATCATAACCTTAAATAAATAAACATACGAAGCTCTTTTGATATTTATAAATTGCTTTTTTCTGTCTATACTATAGGGTATTTTACACCAAATTACAACAAATAATTAATTCATATTATTTTACTGATCCTTCTGACCCTAAAGTGTAAAACATAGGCAAATATTTTGAAAATTATTCTATTTATACAATTTTTTAATAATGTATTTTAGAAAAAAAAATTAAGAATTAAAAGTAGAAAAAGGGGTTGAAGCCACCACCAGCACTGCGATGGTGATTTTAGTGTGAGAAAAAAAAAATCTGAAAATGGGTCCTTTTTTCATTAATTGGACGGTTCCTAATACTGCTACTTCAGATGTGACTCAACTCTTCGGTTTTAACTCTTTCATTCAAATATAATAATAATAATAATAATAATAATAAATAATAAATTTTCAATAAGATATATATTATAAAGTAAAATATTATTTTATCCTAGAAATAATTTTTCCTCTCAAGTTTTTGCAAAACTCTCTCATTAAAAGAACATAATAAAATTTTAAAATAATGTGAAAGGGGAATTTTTATAAGAAAGAAATTAAAATTTCATATCATAACTGTGGAGATCACCAAAAAATAGGCTTCCTTCAATGCAAACCACAGAATCAGATTCAGAGTCTTATGGGTAAGAGTCTGACCCATAAATGCGCATACTACCCTAAAATAAAGTCTAATTTATGGGAAACACCAAAACATTAATGATTTAAAAAGTTTATTTTGTTGGAATTTTTAAATTATATTAAATTTAGATGATAAATTTTGTTGGAAATTTTATTTTTTGTTTAATTGAAGTACATTTGATGCATAATGAATTAAAAATCTTCTATATATAGTGTTTCTGTGACGTCCCATTTTAATAGATTAATCTACCAAATAAAGCGTCATAAAATTTTGATAACGAGAGCCAATCGAATAAACATGAAACGTAAGAAGGGTAACTATTACAGTCATCCGGAGTCACTTAAAAGAAACTTAGGCATACCACATAGTCCTAAGCAAAAGGAAATTTAAAAAGGGGTGCAACAGTTTTGCAAAAAGGTTGCCACTAAGGCAACTAATA
>Ga0214542_1004917_pt1 | contig 25976 bp, 13 predicted proteins | sample CNSS1metaG_FD_160096 | JGI IMG/M metagenome (GOLD analysis project Ga0214542, IMG submission 160096) | Root nodule microbial communities from cowpea collected in UCLA plant growth center, Los Angeles, California, USA - CNSS1 | ecosystem: Host-associated > Plants > Roots > Nodule | place: USA...
ATTAAAAAAATAATAAATAATTTATAAATATATATATATATATATATATATATATATATATATATATATATATATATATATATATATATATATTTTGTAAGATCCCATTTTACGAGTATAAAACTAATAAAATAAGACATTTCATAATAATATTCAAAGACAGATTAACAAAATAAAAAGTATATTAATACAATCCTTTAAGAGTTCAAACTATAAAAATATACCATTTATACAAATCAACTAAAACCAACCAAGCTTTATACAGAGGTTAACCACTTACTACAACTCCCAAAAACCTTTCACTAATCTAACCGATGGTTCCTCATTCTCTTAAAACCATCACACTTCCTTAGGACACAATTCACAACCATATACATCCTTAATCATATTTTCATATTCATATATTTTACAAAAACATACCAAGTCAAGTCTAAAAATACTAATATTATTCATGCATAGCTTCATACATCGTATTTTTAAAATTAATTCAGTCAATCACATGTTAAAAGTAATAAATTTAAATTCTGCAGCATTCTTGCTTAAGCTATATTTCTCTCGCTTGAGTTAGAAGGCTCTCGCTTAAGCTAGATATCTCGCTTGAGCTAGAAGGCTCTCGTTTAAGCTAGAAATTTTCGCTTGAGCGACAACTTGAACAAAGAGCATTGTGATGCTATTCTCGCTTAAGCTAGATTTTTCTCATTTGGGCGAGACTGATCTCGCTTAAGCTAGAATAGCAAATTTTCATTGATTTTAGCTTGCAAAACCAAACCAAAAACAACACAACCACTCCAATTCAGTATACTTATCAATCCAACACATCAAGATGCAATCAAATACCAAGACAATGAAAAAACCCCAAGATGGTTTTCAAACTATAAAACCCCAATTCAATGTGGAGGAAGGAAACGTTCGGATGGATTTTAAGAGGACTCCGCAGTGATCCCAGTGATCCCAATTATGGGATCTGTTTCAAGAAAGGATGAAAATCATAAGGGAAAAGGGAAAAATCAAGGTTGAGCTGAAATGGAGAAAGGAGCAAATGTTGAGAGAGAGTGCATGAGAGGAAGACAAGGTTTTGTTTCTTTTTACGCTTGAAAGGCTAGCTTGGTTTCTTTTAATGAAGCAAATTTTCTACAGGAAAAGAAAGGATTTACATATGTTAAAATATAAATACTTTGCTTATAACATTTTTTAAGTTCAACATATGTAATAGGCATAATGGCGAACAACACATCTTCAACCATTTTCACAACTTCATGTTGTCGTTATTATCCTCATCAGATGAATCTTCAATATTTCAATCCACATGAAGGTGAAATAACTATCACTTACCAAATTATGGTCATGAAAGGAAACTACTATCTTCAATGGAAAGAGAGTTCAACTTGTAAATACTATCATATTTACGTTGTTATATGGGTTCTAAATTCATGTTTAGCCTGTGTTGTTCTTTATTTAAGTATACTTTTTTTAAGATTATGTTTTCTTTATTTAAGCATAAGTTTCTCATATAAGTTTGTTTATGGCATTTGTAGCTTTTCCTTTTAATAAAATTTTAATACCTTTCACGTGATTCATAAATTACAAAGTACAACCAAGTTGATATCATAGTTCATAACACTACACTACATGCATGTTAAATTTTTTTATTTAAAATGTTTGTTTTAATCCTTTATCTTTTGTTTTTATATTGTAAAAGAATTATAGTTATTTACACATATTACAAAATGTAGAGACAACTTTGAAGTGAAATTAAAAGAATAAGTAACAATACATTTGCAAATAAAAATTACAGTAATACACTATTACCCATCATTATGATGATAATAAAGTATTTCTAATTTAAATAGTATATTCATTTATTTATAGTTGTTATTTCTATTAACAATATATTTTTTGGACATAAAATATTTTTTTTCTTACTACGTAAATTAATGGTGTAGAATGGATATATATTTTATAAATGAAAAAACTAAAAAATAAATAAAAAACAATTAGTTTTCTTTCAAAATTAATATTATTTTTATAATAATTTTAAATTAAATAATATTTTAGATACTAATTTCTTGAAGTTGCATTACTATGAACTAATTGACAATTTTTGTTTTCAAATTCAATTTCTAACACTCCTATTGACTTGAGTTGATTATCAGACTTAGAAATTAAGGAATATTTATTATTAAAATTAATCTCTAATATAGAAAATATATCATATTGTTTACCTCATTTACTATAAGAAAATATTTTATTAGTGACCAATTTTAGGGATAAAATATAATTAGTTACTATATAGTAGTCAATTTAGATATCAATTTATAAATTAAAAATTATTGGTAACTAAAATAGTTTCTAAATTGGTCTCTAAATTGATCGATATAGTGAAATGGCCTCTAAATTGATTATTAACATTAGCTATAAATGTATTAGCTACAAAAAGAAAATGGTCTCTAAATTTGCCTCATTAGTGACCAATTTAGATACAAATCTTGATGTGGGTTGGGCTCACTTAAGCCACGAGTTATGCCCACTTACCTTTTAAAAACCTATTTTTTATCTTTGAACCAGAAAAATAAACTTTGACTTCATTGTATTTATATGCATATCTTGATAACTTTGAGATCCTACAAATTTCAATATCTAAAAAAGATAAAATTGTTTCCATTCTACTATTTTGAATATTTGAAAATGATTGAAAAAAATATTTTTTTGATTTATTTTTATATGGGTTGGTGAGCTAATACACTTAATCTACTAACCTATGGTAGGTTGAATTAGGTTATAAAATTTTTGGTTCACCAGAAAATGAGTCGGGCTGGGTTCACTCATAAATGGATAAACAAAGAAACTCACGTACATTTGAGGAATAATAAATCTGTAAAATCTGTTATAAATGACATATAATTAAAATTAGTGAAGAGATTGTGAAATTATGACTTATTGGTTATGTATGTATTGTTTTTGTAAGGTTAAGCCAATTTGAAAAAGTTATGACAACAAAATCGTGTGTCTTTTTATTTTAAAACATAAAAATTGAAAAAATAAAAAACTTCATTAAGTCACAACAACAATCCTTTTAGTAACAATGTTCTTTTTAAGTATGAGTGTCAATATAAGTTTATGCTTGAGAATTAGATTGAATAACCATCAGATTTGTAATTATATTGAATAACAAAAGGAATAAAATAAATGTGATAAGAGACAATACTAAAATAAAAGAGACACATCATCTCATTAATATGATTTGTGTTATAAATAAAGTTAATAATAGAAAGGGTATAGAAGACAACTAAAAGGGTACAACTCAAGGGTTGCATACTTAATGTAAATAATGTAAATATCATCAATAGTAATCAAGTTAAGTAATTGTCAGCAACTCAATGGACAATCCATAACTTTCATAACACTCCTCCTTGATTGTCCATTGATCAAATAATGTGTCTCGTTAAAACCTTACTAGGAAAAACCCTTTGGGATAAAAACCTAGTGAAGGAAAAAGAGTACATCATTCTTAATTCTTTGATATAATGTTCTTCTATTTCTCCCCCGGATGTAAACTTTCATCTTTAAGATTTCAGAGCCCAATCTTGTGAACCAATTGCTCAAAAGTTATTCTTGGCAAGGACTTTTTAAATAAATCTTTAATATATCATTGAGCAATACACGCACTACTGTCTTCATATATGGTTGTTGATTCCATTTTTCCTCATGTAATGCTAAAAGTTGCATGATTTGACGATGTTGCTATTATGGTTTATTTTATAGACCACCATGAAATCATTGTGCCACCACATGTGAAGAAATATCTTGTTTGTGATCAACTGTTGTGAGGATTACATAAATAACCTGCATCTACATAACTCATTTGACTTTGAATCATTTGGATAAAATAAGTCTATATTCAAAGTACCCTTAAAGTAACGAAATATATGTGTTACACTAATTCAATGTCTTCTTGTAGGTGAAGAATTATATGTTGCTTAACAAATTTTCAACACATACTATATCAAGTCGAGTATAATAAGCAAAATACATTAGTTCTGTTATAACATTAAAATATGGTATTTCTTGACCAAGAAGTTCTTCATCATTGTGAGGTTTAAAAGGACATTTATCAACATCTAACAGCCTCACAATTGAAGTGCAAAAATGATATAAGTAGTCCATATAAAACCTTTTAAGCACCTTCATTATATAAACCTCTTGATGTACAAAAACACTTGTATTTAAATATTCAATTTGTAATCTCAAACAAAACTTTGTACTTCCAAGATCTTTCATCTCAAATTCTTTCTTTAAGCAATCAATTGTCTTTGTGAACTAATTAGGAGTTCCAACGATGTTTATGTTATATGCATAAATAACAATTATGACAAATTCATTTTCCGATATTTTCATATAAATACAAGGATAAGTACCTTTCTTTTAACAAGTACTTACAAAGACAAGTATATCATATACGTCTTGATTGTTTTAATCCATAAAAGGGACTTGTTCAATTTTATTGAATAATCCACTTTAGAATTTGCATTGTTGGGTAAATAAAATCCTTCAGGGATTTTCATATAATTATCATTCTTTATAATATTGTTATGCACAAAAATCCATTTGTACTCAATAAGGTTTACACCTTCAGGTGTGCAAACTACAGGTCCAAAAACCTTTTATTTAATAAACAAATATAATTTTACTTTTATTTCATATTTCCATTTGGCCAATCATTTCTTTGTCGACAATTTTGATCCTCGTTGTCACTCATAACATTCATCGTTATATTATATGCTAAGGTCGTCAACGTTGACTTCATTTTGGTTCCATATTATCTTATTCATGACATAATTTATTGAGATCTCATAATTTTCAACAATTTTAGGTACCTGAGGTTCTTCTAGAACCAAGGTTCTTCTGGAACCCAATTATTAATTATGTCAAATGAATCTTTTGTGATTTACACCTCCTCGATTAGGTCATCTTGTCTTTTTAGCTCCTTTCTCATTCGAGGATTTTTATCTTTAAATCCAATAAGCTTACCACACTTCAATCGTGTTATGAATTAATATTAATTCTATTGGGAGCATTAGCAATTGGTATATGTGGTTTAATTACCCTATTTTTGTTAGTAAAAACATTTGATAATTGATTGTCTAATTTGGAAATGAATTATCATTTGAACTTCAAGTTTACATTTTTTTTGTACGAGGATCAAGACGATACAATGATAATTCATTCCAACTGATATCGTTTTTCATTTGTTTTCTTTCTCCCTCTAATGTTGGAAAAACTTATTCATCAAAAATGACAGTTGACGAATCAAACTGTAAATATGTCCCTTTTGAAAGATCAAGATATTTTATTATTGATTGAGAGTCATTTCCAACATATATTCTTGATCGTCTCTAAAAACTCATCATAGTCCCTTTTGGTGGGGAAATTCTATCATATACAAAAATTCTTAAAATAGACAATTAGGTTACTGACCAAAAACCAACTACATAATAGAGTAATTATGATAACTTGTTGGCTTGATGCAAATCAATATTATAGCATGTAAAATTCAATATCTCCAAGTAGTCATTGGAAGATTAGCTCTCATAAGTAATAGACCAACTTTAGACATTTTATTCATTATTCTACAAGTCAATTTTAGCATGAAATACATAAGATGTAAATTCACCGGCATTATCAAGACAAATTTTCTTAAACGGATAATCTAGGAAGTGATATCTTAATTTAACTAATTGTGCTAATACTTTGCAAATGACTGATTGCAAGTTGATAATAAACACGTGACCATTTAGCTGATGCATCAATTAAACTATGAAAAATCTAAATGATCCACATGATGGGTGCATTGGACCACAAAATCACCCTGTATTGATTTTAAAAGATGAGATTGACTCATCTCTAAAGTTTTCTGGTGATGATCTTACTATCAACTTTCCTTGTAAACATGTATTACATGAGAAATCATTGGATTGAAGAAGTTTTTGACTCTTAAATGGGTGTCCACGAGAGTTTATAACTATTTTTTTTGCATCATGATAGATCTAAGATGACCTAACTAATCATGCCAAACAAAAAATCCCTTTTTGATTCGTAAACTTCAAGTTTACAATGGCACGCATTTCAGTTATACTAATATATGTTTAGTACAAGCCATAAGAGAATATTGACAATTTCTCCAATACACATTTTATTTATTTTTATTCAACCCAAGTCCATTGATATAAAGATATTTCATATCTCTTTCATTATTTGTCTCAATATGATATCTGTTTAGACAAATAACTTTAGAACTTAATAAGTTTCTATTAGACTTTCTTTGTAGAAGTGTAGTAGCTCTTCTAGAGCCTTCAAAACATTATTTGTGATATAAAAATAATGATAATATTGACTTCTCGAATAACCAAACATGAGAAAAATAAATTAATAATCTTGAGAGTTTAATTCTTGCACTATCAGCAAAATATAGTACATTTAGTCTATCCAATATTACTGCATATCAAAATGATAATATATATATATATATATATATATATATATATATAAATTAAATTTTAATGAACTTAATAACCTCAACTTGTTATAAGTACCATCCAAAATTAATCAACTTTGCAAGTCATATATTATCAAATAATATCAAATAAAACTAAGTATAAAATATCATATCTAAAATCTTTGAACCTTTATATATGTATAGTATAATAAATATGTATTTTTTAATATATCATTTAATGCAATCTTAATTTACCAATTATATTTTAATACTAATCAAGTTCAAATATATTACCTTCCAAAACCTAAATTTCCTGCACCTATCAATGCATGGTCCCTTTTATTTACTTTTATTTAAAAGTTACTTCATTTCTCCTTGTTACGTTACCTGGTTGCATCCACCAATACAATTTCAATCAATTAATGCACCACAATCCAATTTTTTCCCATTTAATTTATACACGTAAATGCACAAGTGATGACCTTTTCTATTCAACATTTAAAAATATGCAATCAATAAAATCCAACATTTCTATTTCTATCCCGGGACATTATATATATTTTTTAGGAAAGACTTTTCAATTACCATGCATATTCCCTACGTAATACCAATTCAAGTTTAATAATGTTATTCATGTGTCATCCAATATTAGAAAAAAAATCATTATTATACATTCACACTTTTATAACAATTACTATATAATAATAATAATAATAATAATAATAATAAATGTTCATTATACACTCATTTCACATATACATTTCATAATATAAAAGAAAATTTGATTCTTCTTACTTATACATAACCAATATCAAACATGCATATTTTATATAATAATAATACCATAGACAATTCACCTTAAATTAATTAAATTATAATAAAAATAATTTAATATATATAAATATATTTTATACTATCACATAGAAACTTCTTCTGCCATTTTATAAAAAAAAAAATCTTAACACTTCCATCACTAATGAGGTGATCAATGTTTCCATCTTCCATTCCATTTAGTTTAGCAAAGAAAAATAATAATATCAAGATGAGTGACATCTAAATGGCTAAAATCAAAATCACCATCTTTATAAACACAAAGTGTGTTACTATCTTCTTCTCCTGTTTTTAGGATGGTTTGATGTAAAACAAGTACGACCCAAATGGCTTTACCACCGCAATGATAAATTATATTGTCATATTATTTGTTATTGTTTTCATCTTTTTCTTTTCTCTTTTCACACTATTGTTCCACTTCTGATGACAAAATGTCTCTTTGAAATTTCCTTTATGACCATGAAAATATGAATTAGATGTTGCTATATTCACTTTTGGGAACAAAGCATAATCAATTTAGTCTTGTGGATGTTGTTGCATTCACTTATGAGAATGAGGCATAATCAATTTGGTCTCACAATTTTTCATTAAAAACTCATTGTTTTGTTTGGCCATAAGAAGGCAAGGCATTCAGATGCTTTATTTCCACATTCTTTCTTTTTTCCTTATTTTAGAGTATCATTAAGACTCATTGCATCTAGATGTCTTTCAACCTCTAATACTCAAGAAGATGAGTAATTCTTCCTTGTAATGTCAAACGTCACAAATTCAAATTTTGTAAGGTTTGACTTTTTTAAAACCGACTCATAAAATACTGATAATAATCAAATTTTATTTATATAACTATAAAATTAATATAGACAATAATAATAATAATAAGACAAATATGAAAATTGATAAAGTCAAATAATTTTTTTTATCACAAAAAAGAAGAATAGAAGAAAAATTGTCAATAAGGAAAAGATTAGAAAGAGTCTAGATTGAGATACACAGAGCATTGTCCTTAAAGAGAAAACATCTCCGTGTGCTGATAATGTGTTATAAATAAAGTTAATAATAGAGAGAAGAATAAAGAGAAAAAGTAGAATATCAAATACTAGTTTTCTGTGTATCATTATTAAGGTAGAAAAGTCCCTATTTATAGGTACATAAGACAACCCAAAGGGTACAACTGAAAGGTTACATACTTAATGTAAATAATGTAAATATTATCAATAGTAATGAAGCTGAGTAACTGCCAGCAACTCAATGGACAATCCATCAATTTCATAAAAATTTGAAAGATTCTTAATTCTTGTGCAATGTGAGTATATATAATTATGTTAATCGAAGAATAAACGCCTTATATATATATATATATATATATATATATATATATATATATATAAATCTTTCTTCTAAGAAGACCAATAATGTACTAAATCATGATATTGATACGTAACATCCCTATAATTAGGGATGTGCACAATTGTGTTTTGCTCAGTCTTACCAATACATATTTTTTTTCATTTCAATTCATATTTACAGTGCCTTAACTTTGTACACAAGTTATATATTAATACATGTTTTGCTTGTTCAATTAATTTAAGAACAAAATAAATTTTACTTCATCATTAACAAAAATAAATGTCAAACATATTACATTACATAAAAGTTTACAAGTAAAATACTTAAAAAAAGGTATACTATAGAAATGAATCAACTTTACCATGTCAGTAATATAGTCCTTATGAATGCCTTTCAAACTAAGATGTTTTATGTCTCTTTACTACACTCCCAAAATCATTTACTAGAATCTTCCCTTTTCAATTGAAAGGATTCCTGAAATATTCTACTTCACTGAGTATAAGTTTCTAATTGATACAACCCACCTAACTTACATTATGTATAAATTTTTGTCTTCTTTTCACTTAATTCAAAGTCATGACATTTACTAATATATCTAAAACAATGTTATGGGCATTAATGGTTTACATTTGAATCCTTAACTATTTTAGAACTTGATATTTTTGTAATCATCTTCATCTCATGAATCTTCAAGGACACAATTCACATGGTCAAATGCAGAGTAATAATGATTCACAACTAGAGTTTGGTAAGTAATAGTTATTTCTCCTTCATGTAGATTATGATATTGAAGATTCATGTGATGAGGATGATAACGACATGAAGTCGTAAAAATGGTTGAGGAAGTGGTTTTCACCATTATGCCTATAACATATTAAACTTAAAAAGTGTTATGTGCAAGGATGTTTTTTGTTTTGTTATGGCTTTAGTAACACATTTTGATTTGGAGCTGCATCAAATGGATGTCAAAATAGCCTTTTTGAATGGAGATTTATTTGAGTAAATGTATATGCATCAACATGATGACTTTGCTAAAATAGGCAAAGAGCATTTGGTTTGCTGGTTGAAGAAGGGTATATATGGGCTAAGACAAGCTTCTAGACAATGGTATTTGAAATTTGATCAGGTGGTCACTTCTTTTGGCTTCAAGGAAAATGCCTCAGATCAATGCATTTACTTAAAGACTAGTGATAGCCATTTCATCATTTTTCTCTTATATGTTGATGATATTCTTTTTACTAGTAACAATGTTGAACTTTTGACTACGACAAAATGTATGTTAAATAGCCATTTTAATATGAAGGACCTTGGTGATGCCTCTATTGTTCTAGGCATTCAGATTTTTTGTGACAGGTCACATGACATTCTTGGATTGTCTTAGACAGGATATATTGATAAAGTCTCAAACAGTTTAACATGCATTCTTGCTCCTCATGTGTTACACCTATTCAAAAAGGTGACAAACTTTCTAAATCTCAATGTCCTTAAAATGATAATGATAGAGTTGAAATGGAAAAAGTACCATATGCTTCAGTTGTTGGTAGTTTAATGTATGCTCAAGTTTGTACTCACTATGATATTATTTTTGTTGTTAATGTTTTAGGGAGATACTTAAGTGACCTAGGTTTGGGTCATTGAAAAGTCGTTAAAAAGGTCTTTAGATATTTGCAGAGAACCAAGGATTACATATTATGTAACATCCCGGTCGCATATTACTAATTTAAATAGTTAAAATAGGAAATAAGTATAAAATCGCATTTATGACAATTCCTTTTTCCAAAACATAGGAAAATTTAAAACATTTATTATACCGCAATAAACCAAAATCTACAAACTATAATCGTCGATTACAAATTTCGCGTCTGTAAGATAAAGGTTTACAAAATTTTTAAAATCCATAAAACAAGAAAACATCATAAACGTTTTTTTTCCAAGCTAGCCCCTCTCCAAATTTATGCTTCACCAGCAACACCTGCAACATCTTCTACTCTCGTGTAACGCATTACACGATCATCGCCAAACACAAGCAGATAGGGTGAGCTTAACAGAATAAAAGTACACTACACAATATAATAAATAATCATTCACTATTCCAAACACATCTAATACTCCCAAGCCTCATCACATAGTATACCATTCCCTCATAACCAATTAGTTTCCTTTCTTGCGCCCCAACGCCTCTTGGAAGCATTTCTCCCCTTGCGCACCAACACCTCATGGAAAGAACAAGCAACAACCCTTACCTGGTCACCAAAACCCAGTAAGAGCATTACTTTCCTTAGGACTTACAAGCAATCGCTCTTGCCTACTCACTAAAACTCGGCAAGAGCACAACCCTTACCTATTCACCAAAACCTGGCAAGAATGTTGTTTTTCCTAAGACTCACAAGCCACAATCCTTAATCCTCAACTTCCAAAACTTTCCCTGGACGCATCTTGATTATACACCCTTTGATGAAATTGATCGATCTTTGCTACCACGAGTGTCTACTAGCCCCTCCGACTACAGGCCACCACCTAATAGTCCATACGCGGGAATAAATTTGTCACGACCACAATCCGCAACACCAAGTAGAGTTCCTGAATACGAACCGTAGTCCGTATTTGTCCCAAGACTACCAAACTCGTCATCTAACCTTAAGGAGGGAAATATTCCAGAACTTATCCATACGAGTCACGATCTCGTACACTCCACTAGACTTCCAAAACCACCAGGCTACAACCTCGAGTGGCAACGTGTTACTCCAATACAAGTTGCACTCATAACTGGGCCCCAACAAAGAATCGCATCAAAACCTCCATCCAAGTTGTGTAGAATCCTCCTCGCGATCCAACTTTGTACCCAAAACTGCCTGGCGCATCGTTTGCGTTGCTAGGCGGAAATTGGTTCCAAACCGCCTGGTAGTCTCCTTCTGTCGCCAGGCGATAAGCCTTCCAAGTGCCTCTATCAGCAAACTCCGCCTGGTAGCTCGTCCCACTTCGCTAGGCGCCATACCAGTAGCGCTATTGTTACTAGTTTTGGCACTTTTTGGTAGGTTCTAATGAACCCCAATCACACAACACACAAATCATAGCACCCTTACAATTATCCAGTCATAACTATATGATTGAATTACCATGCAACACATTTATAGTTTCCCAATTAAGGTTATACCTTTATTCAAATATGATGCAATCCAATATATCCCCATTCATTTACTAAATGAAACATGCCACATTCAACTTAAATCAACATCACAATTCATAAGTAATAGCAGTCCCAATAGGCAATGAACAACATCATGGTTAAAACCAAACATTGCTTTTACATGCATATCATCCCAGTTATTGTCTCTTCACACATATCATTAATTATCTTTGATGTAAGGTTTCCTTCCCACATCTTATGTTCAATTTCCTAAAATCCTGCACGAAATTTCCAGATAGCCACACCTAGAACGCAACGCGAAGCCTAGTCTACGTGTCGGCCTACAATTGATGTGTCGCCTAGCGGCAGTTCATGTGCCGCCAGGCGGTGCATAGAAATTCTAGGTTATGCCCAGATTTTCATGTACCTGCCATGACCCTAAATCCCCTAATCTCAATTCCAACATTCATCTTGAAATGATTATATTGTGCAAACATCATATTTGTTCAATTTGGATTATTTGTATGCATCATATCATAAATCATACATATAGATCATGTTTATTCCTTCGCAAGCCCCACATAAACCCCTCAATTATCTCCATAATCATAATTATTACCAATCATACAATATCAAACATGTAATTAAATACACAATTACGCAATTTTTATATATAACTCATTCAAGAATCATCAATATCACAAAACATCACGAGACCACGAGAAATTGGGCAACTAGTGTGCGTCGCCTGGCGAATCACACACAGCTGCCAAGCAGTTCATAGGGAAAACCTAGAAAATTTCTTTCTAGAGCATGAGTCGTCTAGCGGACCTTCAAATTTGGAAGAAACACGAACAATTTAAGCAAAAACTTGGCAGAATCCAAGAACCATAGAGATACATACATCACAGAATCATTTATCAAAAATAGAACACAAAATGCAGCTCCCCTAACCTGGTTTCCTTGGTTAAAAATGGAGTATATGATGGTTCCTCCTTGATCACCAATGGCTTCCCTTAACTCTCCCATAGTTCAACCCCTTCTTCTCTCCCTCAATTGGCCTCTTAAACCTATCTTAATTAAGTTTATTGGTCATAAAACAAAAATTGAACAAAAATTGCCATTAACTGAGTATAATTATCATTCAATGGCCATTTAGGGTAATTCTCCCAGCCTTCTTGGTTGCCCTCTAACGGCTAGGGTTTTTCTGACCATTCACCTTCATGTCAAAAAGAATTTTGACAAAAAGAAAGTTTAATTTGGGTCTACCAAGGTTTTAACCAACAACCATGCCAATATCAAGTCAATGCACAACCATTCAACCAATTCATGTTTCATGATAATTCCTATAAATCTAGGATTATAAAATCAAGCCTCATGGTCCAGCATATTATTAAAATAATAAAACAATTAAATTATTACGCTAATGGCATACACAAAGCTCAAACATAAGTCCTCTCATAATAGCCAAGTACTCTTAACCACTTAGTTACCATTGCTCCTTGTTTTCTCTCCATATTAATTAACTTAGGGATTCCCGCCCTCGCATTTATTAAATAAATATTTATTTCTTTATTTAATTTTTCCAGGTCTTACATGTTTACCTATAAGAAGTCTTATCAACTTCAAGTCATTGGTTATTCTGATTCTGATTTTGTTAGTTACCTTAACGATCGAAAATATACTTTCGACTTTCTTTTTATGATGACACAAGGAGTGATTTCTTGGAAGAGTGTTAAACAAACTCTTACAGCTACTTTTACCGAGGCAGAGTATGTTACTTGCTATAAAGCTACTTGTCAAGTTGTGTGGTTTAAAAATTTGATTTCTGGTTTTCAAATTGTTGAAAGTATTTCTATGCCACTTGTGACATATTGTAACAATACTACTGTCGTGCATTTCTCTCGAAATAATAGAAGTTCTACTCACTCAAAGCATTTTGATATAAAATTTATGTTTGTTAGAGAGAAAGTTTTGGATTTTCAAATTTGGATTGAGCATACTGCTACAAAAAATATGTCAGCAAGTCCACTAAATAAAGTCTTAGCCATTGGAGTTTTTCAAAATCATGTAACTCATATTAGTGTGGTTAAGTTTTTTAATAGATTGGGTTAGTGGGAGCCTAAAATTTACACTTTATATTATTATGATTTTCATGAGATGTAAATTCATCAATGACGTCATTTTCTTTACATCTTTTTTAGCACATAAAAATGTACGAAGCATTTTGTGATCACATATTTATTATATTTTGTACTTTTATTTATTATCCATTGTTTAAAGAATATATGTGTATAGTTTGTATGCCTATAGGATATTATCTTTGTGATTCATTTTATGTTTCTTAATTGGTAGTTATGTTTGTGTTATAATTGATATAATTTATTTATTAATGTTATCAAAGTAGAAAAATGTTATATTTATATAATTTTATTATATAATTATTATTCTCTAATTTGTTATTATTATGGATTAATGTTAACCAATAAATCATATTATTTGTTAATATCAATTATATTATACATTGTTATTACTTTTAAAAATAATACATATTTGGATTTCTAATCAACGGTACGTAATAAATTAGATTTTCATTAAGTTTTTTCGTCTTTGCATTTCTATAGGCATTACATTTGGTTATACCATTCAAATTTTGTTGTCATCTAAATCCTCTGATCTACTATACAATGCTACAATATAACAAAAATCATTAAAGTAAATAGAATAAGAAAATAAATGGTACATGTGTTGATAACCAACCATTTTTTTAAATATACCAATTATACTAATGTGGATTAATATCTTATCTTCTTAAAAATAATAAAGGTTATAAATCGAAAAAAAAAATTGAATTGTTGAACTTATTGAGAATTTCTCTCTCTCAATATATAACACATGAAAATAATAAAAAACATAGGTTATGTAGTGGTTTACTAAACCTCCTTCACATACTCTTATAGTCATCTCACACTAGAAAATGATGATTTTCTTATGTCTAATAGGATTCTTTGTTATTTTGTTTGTTATTTTCTTATGCCTAATAGGATTATGACATATTTCAATTTAATTCAATGAATTCAAATTCCACAGATAAAACTTAAATTATCAGAAACCAAATTTGAAGACAACATTTAAGGAATAATTTCTTATTTAATTACACAAAAATAATTAAAATAACAAAAAAAAATTAGAGCGCACATAAAATATAAAAAGGAAAAAAAATCATGATAATAATTGTTATTTGCTTACCTTATTCTAGATATTCACCTACAAAATTCAGCAGTCATGGACAAATAACAAAGAATCCTTATGAAAAATTTGTTCTTTAAAAGTGAATGTGTTTTCAAATTGTAAATGGTAAATGAACGTTTATTAAAATCATAATCAAAGTCGAAGACAAAATAAATACATCAGTATGTAAATTACCCAAGTACCCATATAATCAATTATGAAAAAATAAATAATTTATTATGTTATATAGGTAGAATAATTTCTTATCAATTACCATTTATATATATATATATATATATATAACATAATCTAACATAATTGATTATCAATTATATATAATTAATATATTATATTAAAAATGTTTAAAAATAATAACAAAAAGTAAAAAATAATATTATTAATATTAATAATAAAATTATAATTTATAAATTTATAATAATAAAAATAATCTAATCATCTTATAATTTTTTTTAAATTATTATATTTATCAAATTATAAAATTTCATATGTTTTTTATTTTTATTTTTTTAATCCAAACAATTTTGCTTTTAATTCTATTTTTTTATGAAATTCATTTTTTAAAAATAAACAAAGTCGTAGTTATCTTTATTTCTTTCGGATCTTATTTTATAGCCTTTGATAGGTAGTTATTGTTGCAACAGAGAATGGCACATTCAACAGTTGTTTGAATCAAGATTTTCAATTTGACGGGCTTGACCCATCAAGATTAGAGATGGCAAATAAATTTATTTTTGTGGTATTGATCGAATTTGTCCTCATTTTAACGAAAAATTTCTGCATTAACTGGATAAGGATATGGATATGAAGAATCTCCAACTTTTTCAATTGGGTAGGGGTATGGATATGGACATGTATATATCCCGTCATAATACTCGTCCCCGCCATATCTCCCTCCCCGTTTAAATTATTAATTAAAATATTCATAATTAATTTAGTAACCCTCTATATATATATATATATATATATATATATATATATATATATATATATATATATACTTTCTATTTTTTATTTCTTCTAATTATTTGGTTTGTCATAAAATTTATTTGCATCTTCAATATATTTTTCATCTTATTATAATTTTTATGTAATTATGTTAAAATGATGTATGTTAATTAAAAATTTTGTATGCCTCACAATTGAATATTTCTATTATTTTTTAATATTTTTATTTATTGTATATTTTCCTTTCACATGAGAATGTTTATACTCTCAATTTAAGGTAATATAAAAAAATTTATGTACTTATTATTATTCATTTTTGTTTAATTTGAAGAACTTTTTTGTTTCGTTAAAATAATTTTCGTTATTTTTCAACCATTGAGTATATATGTTGATACATTTGATTTCCTTTGTGCGATTTCTTTCAATAGTCTCTCAAATTATTTCTGAGACACACATTTGTTAATTTTTTAATATTTTTATTTATTGTTTATTTTAATCATGTAGAATAATATTTCGATATATTGTATCTAATTATTTTTTATTTTCTAACTTCTTATTAATCATACTGTAATTTTTTCACTTTAACTGTATAAATAAATTTTATTTACTACAACATAAAAATTTAATGTAATTGCTATGAATATTTTTTGTCACTATCCAACATATATTGGAGTTCAAAAGATGCAAAATCTATGTCAAAATTTTATTATTATGTTTATTATTTGCTCTTTGTGATATTTTGATCAAGTGATGTATTATAACTTTCATTAGTGTATAAAAAAGAGATTCAATTGAGTTTAAAAAACTGAAGTAAACAAACATTTAAAATATATTTTAATTTGAATATTTGTTTTCCTTTTATATTTTTTTAAATATTTTTTAATTTTATCAACTAAGTTTCATTCATGTTTGTAGTTTGCAAATTTAATAAAAATTTTGGTTCTCATGAAATTTTATTTGGTATTCTAATTTAAAATGTAAACAATTATAATTTATTTCAAAGTACTTGATATGAAAGAAACAATCATCCTCTTAATATTGAATATTTGATAATACTATGTTTTCTTTACAGTAATTTTTTTTCTTTTATAAAAATTAATATTGAAATAGTTAGAACACAATACAGGAATAGGTACGAGATTATACCTGTTACCCAATGAAAATGAGAATGAGACAAAAGTTTGATACCCGTTAGGTTTAGGTATGGAAATTGAAATGAATTTTTTCTCCAGAGATGAGTATGGGATAGCAAAACCCATCCCCACCTGTTGCCACCTATTCTTTTAGCCTATTTCTTTTCTCCAGCATCTCCGAGAAATTTTGTCTGACTTATTATGCATTCCGAAAAACTTTTCAAATTCCAGAAAATCCTTTGATGATTTGTTTTGAATATGGCATATCTCATCTTTAAATTTATTTTTAGATATCGACATTCAATAAAGGTCTCTTCTAGACTTCCGAAATTATTCTGTTTTAACTTTTTTTAATTTTAATTATTTTGTCTTTAACATATTATTTTTTGTTTTATTTATTTTATATTTTTTAATTTTAAAATTTTTAGAATTTATATGTTTTACAATTCCTAATATTTCTTAATATATATATTATCAATAAAATAAAATATTAACATATATATATATATATATATATATATATATATGTTAATATTGGTACTGGTCTAAATCTAAAATCTTTGACTGAGACTGGTCCTCCATCATTCCCCTCCCCCAGCACTAGGTCCTAAGAGGCCTCTTCCCTTTCTTCTTGTATGAGAAGAGAAGGAGACTACCGGGCGTGGCTGAACCATCAACGATGGGGGGAGCGAAACAGGGAAGAGGGCTATCTAAATTTGATTGAAAAGAGAAGATCTGAGGAACCTGTCTTTCTGGTCCGGAAGGGCCTGGTCTTTGTGGAGGTCCCGTAGCGCGTCATGAGCACCCTGGATCATATTCCTTCCGATGCATCCACAGAAGAGGAAATCGCAATGCATCTTGCTCAGCTGGCAAGGCGTAGCTTGGAGTGGGGCGGGATGAAGCAAGCAGCCAATCCCTTGCTGGGCTGGTTAAAAATTGCAGCATCAGTATTCATCTTATAAACACCATGGGGTGGGGCCTGCCAGGGACAGAGTAACCTCAAGGTTCATTTCATGCCCACGTAAGGAAAGCAAGAAAAGGTTCCGAAGTGAAGCCGGAAGCCTGATGAAGAAGATGAATGACTCGACTCGCGTCTGGGAAAACCTGATCTGGTAGGGAAGACAGACCTTAGATGGCTCAGCTTCGACCCGGCTTGGCTTGCTCTATTCCGCACTAAAGAAGCTGTGAAAGATTGAGTTGATTGATTAGCCTGAACAGGAGATCATATCTTATCTTAGTGATCAAAGCCGTTATGCTTGATGAGGATTTATCGTTTTAATATATTGTATAAAAAAATATAATAAGGAACGAATAAAATTAAAAAATAATTGAAATTTATAAAAAAAAAGTAAAAGTAAAATTATATATATATATATATATATATTAATTTTTATTTTTTTATTTAAAGTTGTTTTCTAATTTTATTTATTTCTTAAGTTTATTTATTTTTTAATTCATAATAAATAATTAATATTTATTTATTTTATTCTATTTTAATTTTCTTTAAACATTAATTTTTTGAATTTTAATATTTTATCTTTAGGTTATTATTTTTGGCTTTATTAATTTTTTTATTTTTTAATGTTAGTTTTTTTAAAATTTAGATATTTTTCAATTTTTAATATTTCTTAATATATATTTTAAAAATAAAATTATATTCTTACCTAGATTTTGAGGATGATATTTTGGTAGGTGGATTGTTGCCTCAAGTGTTTTGTGTGATGATGTCATTGAGGAAAAAAATCTACTTGCAGAAAATTCTCCAATACTCAAGTCAATCAGAGTCGGAGATTATATATGTATTTAAAAGGTTCATGTCTTGTATGTTAGAGTAATGTCTAGGAATGTCAATAGGGCGGGTAGGATACGAGTAGTAGTTCCCTTGTACCCTACCCGCTGAATAAATATTTGCTACGTACCCGTATCCATATCAATCGGATATCCGTTATATGGTACCCGTCAATTTTTTTCATATTTGCAGGTATCCATGGGTACCCGCGAGTATTTACAAAATTATTTAGAAAACAAATATTTAATCATAAATTCAAATAAAATAAAATAAAATACATCACTGTCATAAATTTTAAATAAAGTTCAAATAAACTCAATTTCATACAAGTCCAACTACTTATAAATATGAAATGACGTTCAACACAATGAAAATTCTTTAGTTAATGCTTTGATTAACAAACTCACTCTCGCTACAAAAATATTTTATTATAGTAAGGGTTTATTAATTAAGGTTGTAATAACCTCCGGAAAACAGTAGAGATACTGGAGGATTTAAAACCCCTGGGAGAGGTTCTTTTTAAGAAACCTTCGAAAATGTGGATGGATAGACTTTTTCATTTTCCCTCTTTTAGATTCTTTCTAAAAATTTTAATTAGTCTGACCAGTTTTTGTGTTTATCCTAAGAAGAAAAGCACCCTTCTTCACGTTCACGTTCTCCTTTGTGCCTGTACAACGTTATCAGGTAATGAAGACCTTTTTCGCTTCCAGTTTCATCTCCCTCAATCAGTCTTTCTCTTTCGATTTCATCTCCTTACATTCAATTTCGATTTCGTTTCCTTGTATCACTACGTTCGATTTTGTTTTCCTGTGTCACTGATTTCGATTTCAATTTTGTTTTCTTCTTTCAATTTTGTTTCCTCTTACCCTAACTCACTTCTTATTTTGCCGATGTCAAGTAGCAATGCTAACCGTGCATCGCAATCGGAGTGTGATTCTTGTGATTCCTACATGTTGTGTGGATGATGCCATTTCAAGTTGGCATTGGTTTAGTTTTGCTTTACAATTGTCTGGGAGCCTCAATGGTTATGGCTATGGTTGGACTTCTTGGTGTCATTGCATTTGTTGTGGTGGCCAAAAGAAGGAACAAGCGTTACCAGCTTAATTCAATGATGTGTCGCGATTCAAGGATGAAGCTAGTGAATGAGTTGCTTGATTACATGCGTGTCATCAAGTTCCAAGCATGGGAAAAGCATTTCAATGGGAGAATTTTCGGTTTCCGCAAGTATGAGATTGACTGGGTTTCCAAGTTAATGCACTTAATCTGTAGCATTTTTATTGTGTTGTGGAGCACCCCATAACTCTCAAGTTTGGTACCGCGCTTTTGCTTGGAGTTCAACTTGATGCAGGCACGGTTTTCACCACACAAGTGTGTTTAAGATCCTGCAGGAACCTATTATATCCTTTCCTCAGAGTATGATATCTCTTTCACAATCGTTGGTATCACTTGGGCGGTTAGATGGGTACATGTCTAGCACGAAATTGTCGGATGATTCGGTTGAGAGAGAGGAAGGGTGTGGTGGACGCATTGTTGTGCAGGTCAGAGACAGAACCTTTAGTTGGGATGATGATGGCCACTTCAAGACTTGAAAAACATTAATTTGGAGATTAATAAGGGGGAGCTTACAGCAATTGTTGGGACTGTGGGGTCGGGGAAATCTTCACTCCTTGCTTCAATTCTTGGTGAGATGCACAAAAATTCTAGGAAGGTATGTACTTATTTCTTGTTTAGAAATGAGGACATTATTTTCTGTACCATGCAGTCACTAATTTGTGTGGTGGTGTTCGTTTCTGACTGTATGTTTTGGTGGAAGATTCAAGTTTGTGGGAGTACTGCTTATGTTGCACAAACATCTTGGATTCAAAATGGGACGATTGAGGAAAATATTCTCTTTGGCTTACCAATGAACAGGCAGAAGTACAATGAAGTGATCAGAGTTTGTAGCTTGGAGAAAGACTTGGAAATGATGGAGCATGGTGACCAGACAGAGATTGGAGAGCGTGGCATCAACCTAAGTGGTGGTCAGAAGCAGTGCATACAACTTGCCAGGGCTGTGTATCAAGATTCTGATATATATCTTCTTGATGATGTTTTCAGTGTTGTAGATGCACATACTGGCACTGAAATATTCAAGGTCATTATCTGATATCTTTCTATGTGTCCTACTCTCAGCATTCTATAAGTTATACTAATTCATGTTTTTTGGACCACTGGCTAGTTTAAGTTTCTTGCTAGTATAGCTATATTTTAAATTATAGTAATTCTATGCAGGAATGTGTGATGGGATCTCTTAAAGGAAAGACCATTATTCTTGTAACACACCAAGTAGACTTCCTACAGAATGTGGATCTTATAGTGGGAAGTCCTTTTTATGATCTTTTAATGTTTTGTCTAAGTCAATCTCCAATCGAACTTGGTGAGTGATTCTAAATTTCTAATACACATGTTTGTTTGGTGAAAAGGTGATGAGGGATGGAACGATAGTACAATCAGGGAAGTACAATAATCTACTTGCTTCTAGAATGGATTTTAGTGCTCTTGTTGCAGCACATGAGACATCTATGAAACTTGTGGTGCAAGGTGCGGTCATGCCTGGGGAAAATCTGAACCAACAAATGAAATCACCGAAGGCAGCTTCTAATAACAGAGAAGCAAATGGTGAAAGCAATCCTCTTGATGAGCCCAGGTCTGACAATGAAGGTTCTAAACTCATCAAAGAAGAGGAAAGAGAAATTGGGAATGTTAGCTTTCATATCCATAAATTTTACTACACTGAGGCTTTTGGGGTGGTGGGCATTGGAGGAGTAATCTTTCTTTTTGTGTTGTGGCAAGCTTCTGCGATAGCGAGTGATTATTGGCTGGCTTATGAAACATCAGAAGAGCGTGCACAGTTCTTCAATCCTTCTGTGTTTATTTCTATCTACGCCATTATTGTTGTAGTTTCAGTGCTTTTGATTGTGCTAAGATCCTACTCTTTAAATGATCCTGGGGTTAAAGACAAGACATATATTCTTCTCTCAAATTCTCCACAGCATCTTGCATGCCCCCATGTCTTTCTTTGACACCACTCCATCCGGGAGAATTCTAAGCAGGGTAAGAATTCGAAGGCTCATAGTATGTTATTCTAAATGTCACATGGTATTATAACCTCGAGTCTCTTTACACAAACTTCTCTAAATTTATACTTTTAATTTGTGCATAAACTAACATTTCTACATTACTGTCATATTCACACATGTATATTGACTGCCATTGACTTAAACTTTGACAGGTATCCATGGATCAGACCAATGTTGATGTTGCTATCCCCTTGTTCCTCAATTTTGTGGTAACCATGTACATTACAGTGATCAGCATCTTCATAATCACATGTCAAAATTCTTGGCGAACAGCTTTCTTGTTAATTCCTCTTGCTTGGTTGTTAAACGTTTGGTACCGGGTATGTGCGCGATGGTTTTAGTTAGTCCAATGTATTGCTGTCATTTTACTATTTAAAGAATGACGATGTTAGATTATCAATCATTGTCTATATTCTAAACTTTGTGGCAGGAAAGAAAACTAAATGTGCTTACTATTAATGAGTTCTCAATTCGACTATTGAAGTAATTGAACAGCCATGGTAAAATCACAGTAGTTGCTCACAGCTAAATATATCTCATGCAGTATATGTCAACAATTCATGTGTTTGATTTTTCAATTTTAGGTTTTGCAGGGTTATTTTCTTGCTTCCTCTCGTGAGTGAATTCGTTTGGATTCAATTACAAAAGCACTTGTCATTCACCATTTCTCTGAAAGCATTTCGGGGGTCATGACAATCCGCGCATTCAGAAAGCAGAAGGAGTTTTGCGTAGAAAACTTTAAACGGGTAAATTCTAATTTGCGAATGGATTTCCACAACTTCAGTTCCAATGCGTGGTTAGGTTTCCGCTTAGAATTGCTTGGAAGCATAGTTTTTGCTTCTTCGCCATGTTCATGGTCATGTTACCCAGCAATATCATAAAGCCAGGTAAGCAAACTCAATAGAAAATCAGTTGTAAATTATTTACCTTATTTTTTCAATGATCCTTCACATTACATACATTTGGTTTAATCTTTTAAAGTGGTCCTCAGCAGATCAGACAGATTTGTTTCTGTCAATGTCATCATAACTAAGACTCCTTCGAACAAGTATTTGTTCCATGCAAAATTCTAAGAAAAACTCATAATAGGTGGACCAGGTTCATAGTGTAATTCTTACACAAGAATAGACACTAGAGCAAACGCGGAGTTACAAAGTGGAATTGTAGCATGGAATGGAATGTTTAGCAGACTTAACTGTGGGCTCTGATGTAATTGTCGGTTCCTGTAGTTATATAATTTGCACCATTAACTATTTTTCATTCAAGAAATAACAGTAAAAATTAATTTGTCTTGATGCAAAAAATAATTGTTAAATACTTGTTTTGTCAGAGGCATAATGAGGCTTGTGCACGCCAAGATGTTGCTTTTCTTGGAACCGAATTTCTCAAACTGGATGGTTAGCTCTCTACCTAAACAATGTATTATTGTACTTTAACTTTTTATTTCACTTTTTCCATGCAATGAAACAATTTTTCTTAGTTAGTGCTGATAATTTTCCAAATATCTGCACTACAAGTCAGCACTAGGCATGCTTAACATGATATTACAATCTTTCTAGGAATGGATTAAATTCTTTAATGTGCAGACTTAAAAGTGAAAAGCCATGGTTTTTTGTGTCAAATTCTTTGTTTTTATGGTATGTTTGGAAGGCATGAAAGTGGAAGAAATAAAAAGCGGGATGAGAAGGAAATAATTAATTTTTCTTTTCTTCCATTGTTTGGTAGTACTTAAAAGGGCAATGATGAAAAAAGTTGTGGGACCCACCTAAATATTCAATCCTTTGAAATTGGAAGGAAAAACAGCTTTTGTAATTAAAAATATATATATATATATATATATATATATATATATATATATATATATATATATATATATATATGTATGTATATCAACAAAATATAGATTGCTGGTATATGTAGAATTTCATAGCTATATTTTCATTGAATACCTCAAAAATGCATTTCATATTCATTACATCTGATAAATATAGACCGGTTTCCCATCATACCTTTCACAATTTCATGACAATTCTCATTTCTTACAATTATGATAACATAGTCAAAATTTAGCACAGGTTTGGGTTGCCTTGGGCAATAACCTTATATATGTCTTTAAAATAGTTTGATTAATTGTGTTTTAAAATAGGTTTCTTCATTAACATCACAATTCAATGAAATGAAGGCAATGATGACTTTCTTTGTATAAAACTATCAAGGAGAATTGCCTCAAGACTTTCCTATGTTTCATACATCACTGGTAATATTTAAATCTTTAGTATATTAATATATATTTTATATTATAATGAATGTTACTAATTATGTTTTTTATGAGGTGTTTGATCAAGGGAGTGTTCCTAATGAAGAAACAAATGATTCAAATCAAGATCAAGATTGATAGTCGAAGAATGCTATATTAGACTTTTACTATTTTACTTTTATGAAGAAACAAATATTGTAATATTTCACTAGTTTGAACATCTAAATTTTATTGTTTACCTTGAACAAACAAACTTTCTTGTTTTTATATATTATATCTAGTTATAAACAAATATCAAAAGTTTACAATTTTTGTTTATTATTTGATATGTTTCAGGAATTATGTGGATTAAAAAGTGTAACAAATAAAATTAAAGGGATTTAAAACACCAAGCAAAAGTCATCTATAAATAATGAATTGCATTGTTAGAGTTAAAAAACCGTACTAGGGATTTAAAAACGTTGAAATTGAGTGAAATTGAAAACCAACAGAGGTTTAAAAGACTACCAGAAAGTAGCGAAGTTTTTAGAACCGTCGGTGAGTAGTGGAGGTTTCAGAATCGCCGGTAAGTAGTGGAGGTTCCAAAACTGCTAGTAAGTAGCGGGGGTTCCAGAACCGCCGGTAAGTAGCGGGGGTTCCAGAACCGCCGGCAAGTAGCGGGGGTTCCAAAACCGCCGATAAATAGTGGGGGTTCCAGAATCACAGGTAAATAAGTGGGGTTTCAGAACCGCTGGTAAGTACTGCTTTACCAGGGGTTGCTGAAAACTGCCGGTAATCTGTTAACGACGGTAACTTTTCTAGGGGAAAACCAAATCGTGGGTAATGCCTTTAGTGGAGGTTAAAACCGCCGAGAATGCCAAAAATAACCTCCATTAAAAAATATTCTTGATTCCTGTAGTGTCTCTCATTGATTCCTGAAAAATAAATAAAATAAACAAATAATAAACCTCAACTACCACGTGCCAATTATTCTTATTTTTATTACATCATTTGACAACAAGCATATGCCACTGTTTATATAAGGATTAATGTATATGTCGAATTTCAAAGAAAGGAAAGAGAAGAATGTCAAGGGGTGATGTACTTGGAAGAAGACAACGTAGCAATACTTGAAGCTGGAAGAATGAAGACAGAAGAAAAGACAAGATGTGCAACTTAGAAAAAAATAAGGTCATAATGTTTTTTACTAATATATATATATATATATATATATATATATATAAGGATATTTTTATGAATTAAAATTTAGCGGATACGAGTATCCATAGGTATGGATACTATGATACTCGTACCCGTCTCATTAATATGCGGGTATCAAAAATACCCGTACCCATGGGTAGCGGGTATCCATTTTTAATATATGTTTTCTACCCGTTGCGTGTTTTATCCACGGATACCCGTAGGTACGAATTTTGTTGACATTAATGCCACTATGAATAAGGTCTACTTGTTGATCCTAAATTAAGTTGGATTGATCACAATAATTAATCATTTACCTATCATTAGATCATATTTAAACTGTCACCATATTGTCAATTAATATATGATCTTAACTGATGAGCGAGAGTCTTAATAAATACTTAATTATAATTAATGGACCTCTTTTGGATCCTATATTAATCGGGCATATCATATCTAACTAGATCAAGTATGCACAAAATATATATATATATATATATATAT
>Ga0214542_1004918_pt1 | contig 25972 bp, 13 predicted proteins | sample CNSS1metaG_FD_160096 | JGI IMG/M metagenome (GOLD analysis project Ga0214542, IMG submission 160096) | Root nodule microbial communities from cowpea collected in UCLA plant growth center, Los Angeles, California, USA - CNSS1 | ecosystem: Host-associated > Plants > Roots > Nodule | place: USA...
ACAATAAAAAAATGGGTATGGGTATGGGTATAAGAAAATACCCGTTACCCGGTGGGGATGGGGATGGGTCAAAAGTTGTATACCCGTTGGGTTTGGGGATGGGGATGGGGATGAATTTTTATTATGGAAATGGGGATGGGATCATGATACCCGTACCCGCCCCGCCCCGTTGCCATCCCTAATTGCAACTAATATCAATAAACCACAAATAAAATTGCAACAAAAAGTTGTGTTGAACTCCACCACTTTTTGACTGTGATCCAATTTTTTTTTTTGCAGTTCAACATAAAAACAAACTGAACAGTTTATCCTTCAAACCCTAAGACTCGTGTAAATCAATTTAAGTGCACTTGCAAATCCCAAACACAAAAATAAATAATTTCCACAAATCAAATGTAGAAATACACAATTTAAATGGAGAATAGAGAAAAAAATACGACAAATTCAAAATCCAACCAACAAAAAAAATTCAAAACAAAGCACATAACACACAACATTCAAAAATTTTAGTGTTTTATATGACAGACAAAAAAATAAGATAGAAGAGGAAATTCAAACGAGAACCTTGCTCTAGATACCAAATGATACAATCCCATATAGGAAAGAGTTTGATCATTTCTGAATTTGAATCCTCAAGAGGCACAACACGAATAAATCAGAGAAGAACGCGGAATAAGACAGATATGGAGGACGCCACAATCTAGCAGATTGATAACTCAAGTGAAGATTCGCCACAAAGATGTTAATCTTTGATGAGAACCAGAGGCCTAAGCCAAGAACAAAGAGAATTCTTTATTTAATGAAATCAAATTCAATAGATGACTAAACGTGTCTACATTAGTTTTTGATACCTCTATATATAGACATATAAGTTTAAGAAAACCTGAGAACCCTTCAAGAAGGCCCAAGCCCAAAAACATAAAAACATAAACTAATTTATAAAAGAAAGCTCAAAGCCCAAAAACATAGAACATAACTAATTTCTAAAAGAAAATCCAAAGGTTCATCTTCAAGTTTTTCTTGTATGGAATCTTGGGATAGTCCTTTATCATTCCCTACTTCTTGAAGAGAATTTGTCCTCAGATTCGTACAATTCGAAGTTTAGGAGATAATTATCTATCATATCTTCTTCTTAAAAAGAATTTGTCCTCAAATTTATCTCACTTGATCCATATATTTAAAACTCAAATCATGTTAAAACCTCGTAAAAACAAAAAGAATAAAGATAATCCATAACAACAAATTATATTAAACATATATAATATTTATAAGATGTCAATTGCGTATATAATATTTGTAAATTTGAATAATTTTTAGAGGTTAATAAATAACTTTTAATTCTCATATGAATATAAAATAAATGTTATTAAATTCATTTGAATGCAAACTACAACTATTCATAATTTTAAAAATAATAATGAAATTATAAAAAAAAATTCAAATAAAAGATAAATGGTTCTCTAAAACATTGTGTAGAAATGATGAGAAAAAAAAAACATAATATGTCTATGATAATTATAATTTATTCTCTAAAAGATACTTCAAATAATATGATTTACTTATTTAAACCTCTAAAATGATTGAAAAGGCTTTAAAGGTAAAGATGGATATGGATAAAAAGCTTTAAAAAGACATGGAGAATTATAAAAACTTGGTTGATATGAGATGCTGATGACATTCTGAAGAAGACATTCACTGTTTTAGATATGATGGATCGGAGAATAGCTTTTGAATGGGATGACACTGAAACTCACATGATTTTTTTGCTGATGCAGAAACCAATTTTCTATTTCAAAAAGTCCAAAGCAGCACCATGATATGACACAAATTTTAAGTAATGGAAAACAATACAACATTACTATTGATTTAATTATTGAAGTGCTTTGTGAAATCATATCCGTGACTTTTAAGAATAAATATACTTTTGTTGCTCATTATTTTAGAGACATTAGGATAAACATTTCTCCCACAATTCCCCACAGGATCTTAATGTTTTCAGGAGAACGCCGTATCTATTTGATGGACATTTTCTTATTTGCTCTGCATTGTGATGCATCCAAATTCTGAATTCAATTATTCCATTTCTTTCCCTATTCTCTATTCTTATCCTTTCACTTAATTCCCTCCAACAATAAAATTAAAAAACTAACTCTAAAGGGGTTTAAAGCTGGCTTATCTATTGCAAAATAGGAAACCTTTTAGACTTTGTATAAACAAATTAAAACAAAAAAAAAAGTCTTGGTTATTTAGGAATAAGATTAGCTTTTTTTTATGGACAATATTAATCGCTAGTGGAGAGTTCAACCCATAACCTCTCGTACCTTTTCTTGTAAGAACTACCTTCAAATATTTGTGAAGGGAATTGCAATCACAGCCTCTCTTATCATCCTTTCAACTTTTACCATTAAGCCAATCGAATATATTTTAATCTATAATGAAAAAAAAGATAATATGAACTTATTTTCTATGATAAAACTAATTGCAAATCTTGATCTATCCTGACAAAATACGTTATACAGGGGGCTAAGAATATCTCGACCGTAGGAGCTGGGTATGTCTCGGTCCATGCATGCGTAATGGGAACATTGTGGAGGCCGAGAGTAGCTCGACCCATTGGCATAGGAGGGTGTCGAGTACATCTCAATCCACTTAAGGGGCATGAATATTTTGACCTAATTCAAGGATAAGCAAGATACAAACATACAGACGTGGATGCGCAATCTCAAGTAGGGTGTGCATGCGAGATTCTTGACAGTTGCAATGAAGCATTCATGGGGTTTAATATTAGTGTTTATGAAAGAATAAAAACGATTCCAAAATAATAAAGTTAAGATTAAAAACAGATAATATAAAATAAGGCTTAGTGTTCACACATAAAGGCACCTTTCTGATTTCGATGCTTATCCATACATATCCAACTATTATTAGATTGAGCGTTAGAGTGTTTGCAAGTACCCACCCTCCGAAAATAACACTCGTAAGCAGCACAAAAACAATTTCTGAAAAGAAGTGAAGGACCAAAGACTCCTAAAACCACTTGGTTCCATACGAAAACACGTGTTGTCTAGGTTATAGTTTATAAGTTACTATTTTTAAATTTTGTACTGTTTTATAACTTTTGTTGTTTATTTAAAATATTTTTAATTGTGGAAATATTTTCCAAGTTTTTAATTAGTTAATTAATATATTTAACTGGATTATATAGATTATTATTATCTCAATAATATGATATAAATAAATTAATATTTAAACAATTTTTTATTTTCAATCTGCAAGCCTAAATCCACTTTACCATTTTCATTCTGTATCCTTTTATAATTTATCTTTTGCTAACTTGGTCTTGTTGATGCTATGTCATAGCTGTTTCCGCTCCTCCTTTAGTGCTAAAAAGAAAAAGTGAAAACAATTTGTCAATGTTTGTGTTGACGAACTTTCTTACGAAAATAATCTAACATTGCAAAAGCCAAAAAAAGTTCCACAAAACAAGATTGGAAGCAGAATTTCGTACGTGTTGGAAATTCACAAGCTCCGAGTAATTTTCAGTGAAAGGAATAATACTTTTGATGTTAAAAGGAAGAAGCAGATATACATTGACGTTGAAATTTGTACTTCCATCTTGTTTGGTGCCTACATGGAAGAACAAGGGAACATCTCAAACCGTTGTTCACATCACTTCAAAAATCCTTACCGTAAAAATAGACATTAGCATAAATTATCATGAAATTAACACATGGTTTATTTAAATCACACTGAATTTAATCTCTTTAAAATCAGATTCAAGTTTTCGGAATAAGTATAACATAATTAAGAAAAAAAATCATTAAAAATGATGGGTTAGTCTTCTAACATATATTAATCATCACAACTTAAAATTTCTATATTAATAATCTGATTATAAGAAAATTAAAAAAAAAATCCGTTATGAGATTCTTTAAATAAAGTCTCCCATTCAAAATTTGCAAATAAAAATAACATAACTGAAAAAAATTCTACTATGTTATGAATTAACGGTCGTCCATTGATTCATAACAATTACTCATATGATTGATAATCTGATAATCATATAATTCATTACTCTTTATGTAATATTTTGTATTTACTATTTGATTTTAGGTATAATTAGTCGTAACGTACCTAGTTTTGTCCTAATGTGTCTAAATGGTACCCGCTTTTAACTTTGCATCTACTTAGTACCCAAATTAGTTAATTTGCATCAATGTGGTCCATCCCGTTAAGTTTTCATAAACGCCGTTAACAGATCAGTGATGTGGCATTGCAGAACGGATACGTGTCAATGAAAGTAATTGTACAGTGGTGGCAATTTGTGGATAACGTGTCATGCCCTATTTGATTTGATTTTCCCCATTCAAAAAGTCCTAATTTCCCATTCCCATCTTCATCTTCTTCTTCATTTTTTCGTCGGGAAGCTGATTTGTTGCAGGGGTAAGGTGGCGAGTGAAATGGGAAATGACGCATGGTTTTAGTCATTCGTGGTCGTCTTGTTCGTGTGGGTCACATAACCACAATGTTTCTTCTCCTGGTTCTGTATATGGGTCGTGGGTGGAATACCACATCTCCTTCACATTGGCATAACCCATCTCCTTCAGAATACCCAAAACACCATTAAATAAAACCACGCACAACATTCAACCACTAATCCTAAACCCCACCATCCCAACAACAAATAATGCAATCAACGACAAAAACAAATGGTTTGTGCACCTGCAATCCCAAATAGCTGTCAATTTGATGTCAATTACACCTTCAATTTTGTCCACAACGCATGAAATGGCCCAAATTTCGTAAACCCTAACTCCAGAAAATCCCTATTCTATTCTGTTCCCAATTCGTGCCTTTTTTTTCTTTTCAATTTCCTCTTACGCTGCACTGTTCCACATCACACACTACTCTCGTGTCACGTCATAACATTTTTTCTCACTTAACTGGTCAACTCAGTCAAATGTTATCTTTTTTAACGGAGTTAACGAAAAGGGACCACATTGATGCAAATTAACTAATTTGGGTACTAAGTAGATGCAAAGTTAAAAGCGGGTACCATTTAGACACATTGGAACGAAACTTAGTACGTTGCGACTAATGATACCTATTATATCCTTTCTGGGTTACCATGTTGTATCTATAAATAGGACTCGTCCTATCAATAATAAGACACACATACAAACAGAAGTTACTCCATACTCTCTCATTCTCTATTTTTCCTCTCCTTTTCTCTCTCTTATTACCTTTATTTTATAACACGTTATCAGCACGAGGGTTATCCAACTGAGCGTGAAGGCATATTTTTTTTCTCCCTAGGAACAACGCTCTACATTCCTCAACCGAGGTTCTTTCTAATATTTTTCTCATTCACAAACTTTATCTTATATTTTTTTGTTGTGATGATAATTGTTTGATTTTTTTTTTGTCTTATTATTATTATTATTTGATTTCAGTAATTTCATACATGAAATTTGATTATATTAATATTTTATGTGCTAGTTTTAAAACATGTCAAATCTTGAAAAGCTTGAATTTGCGACCCTTGATATTTCGGGGAAGAATTATTTATCATGGATCCTAGATGCTGAAATTCATCTAGATGCAATGGGTCTAGGTGATGCTATTAAAGAAAGAAATAAATCATTTGAGCAACTAATTTGTTCCTACGAGAACAATATTGTGAATAGAGATTTCACAAATATTATGAATTTATTTCATACCTTTGTATTGCTGGACAAAGCAATAAAGCTTTTGATGAAAAATCATGAGATACACCTAATCTGCTCCATTCCCAGAAGTGAATGCAGCAATAAATATTATGAATTTATTTCATGCCTTTGTATGGTTGAACAAAGCAATGAGCTTTTGATTGAGACGCATGTTATTCTAAGCCAGAAGCTTACAAATAAGAATGAATTTCTTGTTTGGCATGATCGTTTGGGTCATCCTAGATATATCATGATGCAAAAAAAAGTTGAAAACTCATGTGGACATCCACTTAAAAGTCAAAAACTTCTTCAGTCCAATGATTTCTCATGTACTGCATGTTATCAGGGAAAGTTGATAATAAGACCATTACCAGAAAAAATTAGAAATGAGTCAATCTCATTTTTAGAACGAATACAATGTGATATTTGTGGTCCAATACACCCACCATGTGGATCATTTAGATATTTCATGGTATTAATTGATGTGTCCACTAGATGGTCACATATTTGTTTACTATCAACTCGAAATCAAGCATTTGCTAAGTTATTAGCACAATTGATCAAGTTAAGAGCCCACTTCCCAGATTATCCAATTAAGAAAATTCGTCTTGATAATGCTGGTGAATTTACATATCATGCTTTTAATGAGTATTGTATGTCAATTGGAATTGAATTTGAACATCCAGTAGCACATGTTCATACTCAAAATGGACTTGCAGAATCATTGATAAAACATCTAAAATTGATTGAAAGACCTTTACTTATGAAAGCTAATCTTCCAATGACTACTTGGGGATATGCAATTCTGCATGCTGCAGTATTGATTCGCATCAGACCAACAAGTTATCACAAATACTCTTCTTTACAGTTGGTTTTTGGTCAATAACCTAATATTTCTCATTTAAGAATTTTTAGGTGTGTTGTATATGTCCCAATTTCCCCACCAAAAAGGACTATGATGGGTCCTCAAAGACGTTTGGGAATATATGTTGGATATCATTCTCCATCGATAATAAAATATCTTGAACCATCAACAAGTGACTTATTTACAACTTGATTTGCTGATAGTCATTTTGAGAATGAGTTTTTCCAACGTTAGGGGGAGAAAGAAAGAAACTGGAAAAGGATATTAGTTGGAATGAATTATCATTATCTTATCTTGATCCTCGTACAAAAGAATGTGAACTAGAAGTTCAACAGATAATTCATTTACAAAAATTGGCCAACCAATTACCAAATGCTTTTACTGACACAAAAAGGGTAACTAAGTCGCATATACTCGCTGCTAATGCTCCGATTAGAATTGATGTTCCTATTGGACAATCTAATATATCAAATAAATCTCAAACACGCCTGAAGCGTGGTAGGCCTGTCGGTTCCAAAGATAAAAATCCTCGGGTGAGAAAATGGGAAAAAAGGCAAGATGGTCTAACCGAGGGGGTAAAAGTCCCAAAAGATTCTTTTGACATAATTAATGATTCGGTTCTAGAAGAACCTCAGGTACCAGAAATTGTTGAAAATTATGAGATCTCAATAAATTATGTCATGAATCATAAAATATGGAATCGAAATAAAGTCAATATTGACAAGGTTTTTGCATATAATGTAGCAAAGGAAATGATAATAAGGATCAAGAACCAATGACAATTGATGATTGTCGGCAAAGAAATGATTGGCCAAAATGAAAAGATGCAATCCAAGCAGAATTAGATTCGCTTGCTAAACGAAAGGTATTTGGACCTGTAGTTCGCACACCTGAGGGTGTAAAACCTATTGGGTACAGATGGGTTTTTGTACAAAAACGAAATGAGAATGGTGAAATTGTTAGATACAAAACAAGGTTAGTTGCTCAAGGTTTTTCACAAAGACCTGGTATTGATTTTGAGGACACATATTCTCCAGTATTGGATGCAACAACGTTTAGATATTTAATTAGCCTTGTTGCACAAGAAGGTCTGAATTTGCACCTCATGGATGTTGTTACAGCCTATTTGTATGGCTCTTTGGAGAATGATATTTATATGAAACTCCCTGAAGAATTTAATTTGCCCAACAAAGCAAATTCTAAAGAGGATTATTCAATAAAATTGAATAAGTCCTTTTATGGATTGAAACAATCAGGACGTATGTGGTATAACCGTCTAAGTGAGTACTTGTTAAAGGAAGGGTATAAAAATGACCTATTTGTCCTTGTATTTATATGAAAAGATCCGAGAATGAATTTTCCATAATTGTTGTTTATGTAGATGACATAAACATAGTTGGAGCTCCTAATGAGCTCACAAAGGCAATTGATTGTTTAAAAAAAGAATTTGAGATGAAGGATCTTGGAAGGACAAAGTTTTGTTTGGGATTACAAATTGAGTATTTCAACAAAGGTGTTTTTGTACATCAAGAAGCTTATATAACGAAAGTGCTTAAAAAGTTATATATGGACAAATCACTTTCATTATGCACTCCAATGGTGGTGAGGTAATTAGATGTTGATAAAGACCCTTTTAGACCTCAAGAAAAAGATGAAGAACTACTTGGTCCTGAAGTACCATATCTTAGTGCTATAGGAGCACTAATGTATCTTGCTAATTATACTCGACCTGATATAGCATTTGCTGTAAATTTGTTAGCAAGATATAGTTCTTCACCTACAAGAAGACATAGGAATGGAGTAAAACAAATACTCTGTTATGTTAAGGGCATTATGAATATGGGCTTATTTTACCCAAATGATTCAAAAATAGATCAAATGGGTTATGCAGATGCAGGTTATTTATCATATCCTCATAATGGTCGATCACAAACAGGATATTTGTTCACATGTGGTGGCACATCAATTTTATGGCGATCTGTGAAACAAACAATAACAGCAACATCGCCAAATCATGCAGAAATTTTAGCATTACATAAGACAAGTCGTGAATGCGTTTGGCTAAGGTCTATAATTCAACATGTGCAACAAACTTGTGGTTTATCCTTGGGAAAAATGAAACCAACAACGACATATGAAGACAATAGTGCATGCATTGCTCAATTGAAAGAAGGATATATTAAAGGAGACAGAACAAAACATATTCTTACAAAATTATTTTTCACTCATGATCTTCAAATAAATGGTGATGTAGAGATCCAAAAGATTCGCTCATGTGAAAATCTAGCAAATTTATTTACAAAGTCTTTGTCAAGGAGAACTTTTGAGCAATTGGTTCACAAGATTGGACTCCGTCATCTTGATGATGTAAGTTTACATGATGGGGAGAAATAGAAGATGCAAAGAACAATATTATATAGAATGATGTACTCTTTTTCCTTCACTAGGTTTTTATCCCAAAGGGTTTTTTCTAGTAAGGTTTTAACGAGACACATTCTTTCATTAATGGACACCCAAGGGGGAGTGTTATGAATTAATGGTCGTCCATTGATTCATAACAATTACTCATATGATTGATAATCTGATACTCATATAATTCATTACTCTTTATGTAATATTTTGTATTTACTATTTGATTTTATATCTTTTCTGGGTTACCATGTTGTATCTATAAATAGGACTTGTCCTATCAGTAATAAGACACACATACAAACAGAAGTTACTCCATACTCTCTTATTCTCTATTCTTCCTCTCATTTTCTCTCTCTTATTACCTTTATTTTATAACATACTAAATATAGTTGGTTAGATTTTCTAATATATAGTAACACTCAGAAAAGTCAAGTAATTTTCAATACTAATAATATGATTATAAAGAAAATTATAAAGAAAAAAATGTTTATGTTACGAATTAATTTTGATTTGATACTATTACTTATATGATCTATATTAATTTATATAATTAATTATTTTTATAAGGTTTAAATATTTATATTAATTATTTAATTTATATCAATTTTGTATATATAATGTACATGGTAAGGAAAAAGTTACTTTGAACTACTGAGTAGACACCAATCTAGGAGGCTGAATATACTCCAGCTTAGTAAACATGGTGCAAACACTACAAGAAAAAATGGTATTACCTACCATATAAATCCGTAGATAATGTTCAAAATTCGTAGGTAAAGTAGATTTACCTATGGATTACCTACAACTGAAAATTCGTAAGTAATATGGGCGTAACTAAGGTTTACCTAAGGAATTTTAGATCCGTAAGTAATTACCTACGGATATATCGACAGGTAATTCCGTGTGTAATTACCTACCGATATATCCGTAGGTAATTACCCTTTTTTTAAAAATAGTCGTTTTGGTTTGTCTGTAGTACGATTTATCCTGATTTTTTTTTGATACAGTTCAAAATAATATTGTATCAACACATTATGTGTAGAGAAATTATAGTACTTATATTTAGGAGTAACAAATAACACACAAGAGGAATAAATAACCCAGAAATAACACACATACAATATTCCTAATATGGCCTAATGTTTTCCAAATTTCAAAAACACAATGTTTTATCTAAATTAAAACTATCATAATCCAAACCTTACAGAAACATCCAAGCATACTAATATAAGGGTTCCTAATATAACATAATTTCCCTAAGACTAATAATCAGTATAAGGATGAAGTGGATTAACTTGGCCTTCATCATCTTGTTGCACTTGTGGATTTTCCTCCTACTCTTGATTTTGTTGTTGCTGAGTGTTTGGTGGTTGAAGAATATTTTGTGCAGCAACCGTTACTGGAGGTGGGAGATACTGCATGAGTGTACCAAGTAAATTTTGGAAGGTTTGAAATTGGGTTTGCATCTGGTTTTGAAATTGAGTACTCATTTCACGAATTTGCTCTAACATTCGATCCTCGGTAGTTGCTAGTCGTTGTCGAAGTTCATTAATCTATTCCAAAGGAACTTGCTGACTAGAACATGCTTGTGTTTGTTTTAAGTAACTCTGAACCAAATCATCTCGAGAGTCCACTTGTCCAACTCCATATACTCGTCCCTTGTACCTTCCACCTATTGCCTCTAACCAACACATGTTCCTCAATCTCTCCTCCTCAAAAAGGTCTAGGGGGTGCATTGTGAGACACTGACAGAACCGATCTCTGATAATGCTGCAGAAAATCTACTTTGAAAATCTTCCTGTTAAAATAAAACATGTATGTATTAAAATATTAAAGAAATAATTTATGTGTAACCTTTTAATAAACTTGGAAAAAACTAACATGTGTCCATCTAGATCTTTCGTCAACGAAATCGTCGGTACTCTTTCGTATGTGCGTTTGTTGAAAGATTTCATCAACATGAACTTCACGACCAAGCGTTTTTGTCTACAAATAGAACAAATTATAAAGTAAGAAATTAATGATATATCAGTATATTAAATATGTCGTACTAAATGAATAGCGTGGTCATGCACGCTAATAGACTCCTTAAACACATTTTTAATCTTACATATACATAATACATGTTTAACCCATTTTAGACTCCTTAAACACAAGATCATGAACCAAGGACTTCCCCATAGCCTCCTCAATAACAAGTCTTGTCAATTCTTAAAACTTTGCATTATGTGGCCATCAATATCAACCTTAAATATAGGAGTGGTGGTTGTTTCTATCAATCTAACCATCTCTCTCACCACATATGTTAGTTCATCAACCCCTTAACTCTAGTTCTACCACACGGGGGTCCACAACAGCCTTAGAATTGCTATACTTAGTATATTTAAACGAGTCACAAAGAATAAGTTGAAACCAGTGAATTGCATCCATTTCCACATTCTCCCATGGCAAGCTAAGACTTTTCACCATTTCTAAAAATGCCTTGAAAGAAGAACTGGGATGCATAAAAGAAACTACTGCATCTTTTATTTTCTACAGTGTTTGAATCATATTTTCTGCATTACACATTCTATTACTTCTAATTAAAACACACAAACCAATGCAAGAATAGATTAAACAAAATGCTTTAAAAAATTTGCAGGAAAGCATTAAAAATATCTACCTCTTGCACAAGTGCCTCAAGCTTGGAGCTACTGTGTTGGTTTTGGGAGAAAGATTGGGTTTTTAACGTTGGTGTCGCAACCGAATTGAGTGTTCACAGTTGGGGATTTTCAATCCTAGGGAAGCAACCTACAGAAACAAATTGCAATTGGGAGAACTAAGATTTTATTTAATATAAACACAATCACAGTAATATACATGAGATTAAGAATTAATTAACATACCTCTACAATACAATGATCAACACAATGTCCTTCATCCTTCTACATCCACTTCTCAGCATAATTTCAATTAAATGAAGCAAAGAGAAATGTTTAACACTTGGAACCAACTTTAAAATGCAATAACTGATCATTATTCTCACCGGATTTCACTTGCGATGAAGAACTCAACTTTGTCTTTGATTGAAATCCAATTTCAACCACGACTTCAGGCTAGGGCATGCGGTTCCTTTCAACAAATCAAAGATAAATGTTCAACACAAGAAATATAATTTAAAACACAATAATCAATCACCTTTCTCACCAAGGTTCAGTAGCGATAGATGAGCTATGGTCCTATTCTTCGATTGAGTTCGATTGAGTTCCAATTTCAGTGACAACTTCAAGGTAAACAAAAAATCTTTGAGAGCACTCGAGAAATGTTGGACTCCGACCACACTAGTTAGAGTTGCGCTAGCAAGCTGCGGTGTTCAACGGTGAAGACTTCTTATCGAGTCGTGACTTCAACCTACGCAAGAACGGGAACAACAAATCTCCACCTCAGGCCACACGATTTTCAACTCAAGGGTCACGTGATTTTCAGCTCAATGGGCACGCCATTTTCACCCTAGGGCACATGAAAATATTGGGGAAATCTGATTGCAGAGAGTCTTCATGAGAGTTTACTAAAGAAGTGTTTTTTGTGTACTTAGAAAAAACTTGTTTTAATATTATTTTGTTTTTTAAAATTTTATTTATGCTGATCAATAGATAATATCAGTAGGTAAGAGGATGAAATATTTACATGCTGATATGGATATGATTACATATGGATAAAATCCTTCAAAACAATTTTGCGCCGAGGGACGCTAAATTTACATACAGACAACACCTACAAATCTAGGACACGAAAATAATAGACTGATACATACGGAAAAATCCGTATGAAAGTAAAAAATTACCTACTGAAGACTATCGGTAGGTAAATCAGTATGTAAATCACAAATTACCTATGGATTATAATCCGTATGTAAATATCAGTAGATAATTGACGAATTTCTTGTAGTGAAATGGCGTGGTGAAGCCCTTGAAACACCTGATATGTGTCAGCGAATGAGACCGAGTACACTCCATCCTAAGTACTTACGGTACGCATGATAATTAAGGAAAATGAGCAATGTTCAAGCATAAACAAAGGTGCTTAGCGATAAAGGACATCACGAGCTAGTGGCTAACCGAGGTGGAAGGCAAAGTAGCATCGACCCAGAGGCAAATAAGGTCCCTACTGAAAAGTAATAAAGATTATTTGTGAGTACGGATCCCTACTGGCAAATGGAGCGGTAAGAGAAGAATTAAACTAATTAAACATAGTTAACAAACCCTAAAAGATTCTTAACAAATTAGTTTAATGCTAGTTTAGCTAACTTGAGTTCTCTGATTTTAAGATAATTGTATAACAATCACTTGATATTCAATGAAAAATCCAATTATAAGAAAGTTGAAGGATCAACTTGTTTTGTCTTATCTACTGTAAGTTTTTTATATTGTCTATTACTCTATTGTTCTATGTCCTAATAATATGGTTGAATACACTTCTCTACACATACTTATTGAAAAAATAATATTAATGAAGAAAATAAATTTTTCAATATCCAAAATCAAATTATACAGATTAAAAATTAAATTTAAAGAAGATTTAAAGAAGTTTTCATAAAATAATTTTGACAAGTTAATTTATACAATTTTTAATTTTTTTCTTACAAGTCTTTATAGATAAGTTATTTAAATAAGTTGTAAATTGTAATTAATGTAAATAAAAGGAAAGAAATAAAATAATTTTCCTTAAATTAGAATCAAATTTGTTCTTTTTAATAACTTTTTATGTGATAAATGTATTTTAAATTTGTCAACTTAGCTGAGATGTTAAAATACGCATAGTTAACCTTTATTTTACAGAAAAAAAATCAAATTTCATATAATTTAATTAAAAGAGTACTATAAACTTTTAGGAATTAAACCATTTCTAAATTAGTTTTAATTCGTAAAAAGTAGTTTTATTATTTTCTTTTTACAGAAACACCTATAAAAAGTTATCGAAACAGCTCAAAATTATTTGAGAACAGAAATTAACTTTACACTTGGTTTAACACATGAAACAAGACCAAGAGACGTTTTCACTTTTCTTTTTCTCCTGTAAGTTAATTGAGTACACGTAAGTGTTGATGTCGATACTAATGTTTCTTTAAGCTTTATATTATTGTGGTGCTTTGGGTTATAATTTCTGTTCTGTTGTGCTTAACAACTTTTAGAAAAGAAACTTTATAAAGATATTTTGAGTCAGCCTTTGTTTTATTCACCCCAATTCCTTTGTGAGCAATGGCTATACCTTTCCCATCATCATAATGCATTTTTAAAATTAAGTAATTTTTAAGACCAATATTAAGAAAAGTTAAAAGTTCACTAATTAAAGTATAAGATAGCATATCACTTACCTTCTTACTCTAATCCCTTCACTATTATTGGAAACTAACAAATGGGGTTATCATATTAGGTAAACTAACATTAATTTTTAAAGATATATAAAATGTTCAGAAGGTCAAAAAATGTTAAATTTGAAAAGGTTAAGTGGTGAAAAATGATGGGTTGCAACCCACATAATGTCTCCACCAAAATAGTGACACAACTAAAGATATTGGCATACTGAGTGAGGCAAACAGTGTTGTATTAATTTGGGCCTCTTTGTGCTTGGTTCAAAAATTCAGTATTAAATAAATATTATTATTTTACAAATTAAAATACTTAGATAAATCAATTCAAGATTATAATATTTTTAATTTGGGTTAAATATGCCTTTGTTCCATAACTTTATTAAAAATTGGAATTAGTTCTTTTTCAAAATTTTGGACCAATTTAGTCGAAATGCGTGGATTTAATCCTTTTAACTAAATTTTATTAAGTATATTTAATGTTCAAATGCTTTTATCATTTAATATTGAAGTTATAAGGCTCACTTATTTTATATGCCCTTATTTTAAAAGGGGCTGCCCCAAATCAGTTGGACCTAGGGCTGGCCCATTGGGAGCCAAAAAGACCCTAATCTGCCTTAACACCCTCATTCCATTCACTTTTCAGAAAATAGTTTCTCTTACTCCCTCCTAGAGCAGCTGCGAACTCTCTGCTAGGGTTTAACTCCGATCTTGGCCAAGGTTGCTCAAGCTCAGTCTCATTTTTCCACTCCATGTAAGTGATTCTCAAGTTCGTACCTATCCTCCCTAAAGCATAATTTTGTATTTCCATTTAGGGTTCCATAGTAATCCTGTTCCTTTACTGTTCCACTATTTCTCCAGCTTCTAAGTCTGTTCCTTGAGCTATTGTGCTCCGTAGTTGGTGTTGAAGTCTTTTGCTCACACTTTCCAGGTAAGGGAAGCTAGGGCTTACTCGTGTATTTCGATTTCCTGTTTTTCCTGCTATTATTTTACTATTCTATGGCTGGTGTGATATTGTGAATGCATGAAATGACTTGGTATGTTGGTTTGGATCCGTATGCGTGGCTGTTGCAGGGAAACAGTGACGAGAAACTGATGCTCTCGCCTAAGCGAGACTTGCAGAAACATGTCAGGTTCACACTCGAGCTCTCATTTTAGCGAGGTAACGTCTCGCTCAGGCGAGAGGGGCTCGCCTAAGCGAGAACGCATGGGGACCTTGGCACGTCGCTGTAGTTTCAGCCCAAACGAGGAACCTCACCTTTGGGCGAGGGGTGGCCTCGCTCAGGCGAGGAGGGCTCGCTTAAGCGAGAAATCGCGTAATCAGCAACCCTCACTGTTGGCAGTCTCACCTAAGCGAGGGCCTGTCGCTTGAGCGAGGGTTTCTGGCTTGAGCGAGACTAACGCGAGTGTTTGTCTGGTGCCTGTTCTTTCTCATGTCTTTGATTGGTGATTCACTTTATGGTTTTATTTCCCTGTTAAAGCATGAATGGGTTAAGTATGCATGTGTTAAGTGATATATGGACTGGAAATGATAAGGTTGGCATGATCTTAGTATGAATTATGAATGAAGAATTGGTGGTAAATGTTGGCATGAGTTTGGTATGCGTGATAATACATAATGGGTTGTTGGAACATGATTTGTATGTGGTTAGGACGTAATTCCACGATGGTTTCGTGGTGGTGTCTCATTGGTTAGGGCGTAATTCCATGACCCCTGTTAGTGGGAATTCATGGTGGTGCCCCATCTATATAATTTAGTAAAGATTCAAGGTAAAGTTGCATCCTAACACTCTAAAGAGTCAGTTAGTCTCACATAGAGCGTACTAACTCTAGTGGTGAGAGTAGCAGGAGGCCTGAAACTCATTAAGGGCTAACCTTGTGTGTAGGGATGTGACATTGTAACAATTAGCTCGGTAGAGCAGCTTGGTAGAGTAGGGAAGTCCACCACAAGTGCAAGCATCCGCTGAATTTGACTAATTATATGTATCCGGATGAGTCGTGTTTGAGTCTTAGTGTATTGTGTGCGAGTCATAACATGATTGGTTGACTTATGCCTCTTGAACTGTGAAATTGTATATAATTGTATGATAAACCATTTTCTGCTCTAGCTGACCCTTTTGTTTGTTGTATGTATTGTTTGTGTGGTTTTTCTCTCTTTGTGATGATCATCAATTTATTGATGTGAGCAGATGCGAGAAATACTCGTGGTCAACAGAGAAATGGTGACTCCGTTGCATAACCCGCTTGGGTTGGATTCCGTTTATTCGGGCTTTTCTCTAGGGCTATGACCCATGTAGTGTCTTCTCTCTAGGTTTTATTTTGAATTACTGTTGACCCCTTTACTTCACTTTGTGATTGACATCGTGATGTGCCTTATTTATTTCCTGATTTCTTCTGGAACATGGTAAGGAGTAGTGTTTATACTCTAGGACTTACTTCTTATATTATTTTGTGTGACACTGCATTTATTTAAGGTTAATATTTAAATGGAACGTTACGGAAACAGAAATGTGTGAAACGTTATAAACAACTAATATTCTAGAACTGATCTAATATCACTTCAATATATTACATTGGTGCATATTAGATTGGTCGTTCAAGAACCGATCTAATAAATCTATTTTTGCATTAGTGGTTAACGGACCAAAAATATATTTAACCATTTAAATTTTTAATTTGGATATATATATATATATATATATATATGAAAATGGAGAAAATAATACAATTTTCAAACCTTTATGCTTTTAGCCGATCAAAATACCCTTGTAAGTGTTTCTATTTAAATTATTTGTCTAAATAGTATATTTTATCGTAAAATATCTAAAACTACCTATCAGAATAAATTATTTTCTACTTTTTACATCCAAACGTATCACTGAGATCATTTGTAATATTTCCATTACTCTAAAAGAATTCTTATTCGAAAAAATGAAAACCATCTTATATTTTCTAGAAATGGTGTCATGTTTTCAACACCCCAAATTTGAATTTTTTGTGACATCATTTTTAAAAATCATATTTTAATAAGTTTTTCATTTAGTTGTTGGTAAAAAAAATTACTTTTAAAATCGAAAAATACTTTTCTTATTTAATGATCTATTTTTTTTAAATATAACATCTTAAATTTTATATTATATTAAGACAATTTAGTGAGAAGGTTTTATCAAACTCAATTTTAAACTTAATTGAAAAAAAGAGTTTTCTTTATAATTTAATTTCTTAAAGCGTAAAATTTTTGGGTAACCTATGAGAGCTAATAATCATGTCCATATGTAGTTAATTTTTAAGCCATAAATGAATCAACCAATCAGTCAACATATATAACCACATACATTAGTCACAATTTACCAAACACGAATATAGCCATCATTTCTATTAGAGGGGGGAGATATCTAATAAAATTAGCATATTGATTAATTACAGGTTTAATTAAATTTTAAGTTCATAATTTATGTACTTTTAATTCAATTTTTATTAATAGTTTTAATGTAAACCCCATTTTTTTTCAACTTATATGTGTTTGGGCCTGGCCTTTTCGTAGGCCCAAGGCCAGGCCATGAAGGGGACCCCCAATACTCTGTCTAGTCCCTCTCACTCTCACTTTGTCTCTTTTTTCAGAAACCCTTCTCTCTTCCCTCTCTCTACTGAAGCAGGAGCTCTGCTAGGGCACATGAAACCTTCCTTTTTCGAGTTAGTAAAAATTCATTCTACCTCCAAGTAAGTCGAACTTTGAAGCTCCTTGGTCCTTTCTTCACGTTTTTACCGTTTGGGTACGTTGGTTTGGTTAGGGTTTAACCTCCTACATCTGTTTTGTCCTGGTTTTCATGTTTCAGCTCACTGCTCTAGTTCTTGGAACTATGGTGCTCTTTAGTTGCAAACTTGTTGTGTTTGCTAGCGTCTAAAAAGGTAAAGGAAGCTAGGTTCTTTTTCGCGTTTTTGAAATATGTGGCTTGTTTCCGTTTCTGTTTTATGCTTAAATGATTGGAAAACGTTAGTTTTGGTATATTTCTGAGTTAGGGGTTCAAATGTTCATGAAACTGTGATGTTTGACATCATTTCTCGTATTCTGGTGCGTCGCACAGTCGCTGGACGAGTTCCTTGGCTCGTTGGGCGACTGTGTATTTTTCTGATATGTGCAGTTTTAGTAAAATTGACTTTCCCGACTCATTAACCATTGGATTGAGCTCAAATTTTGACATTTGGTTCATAGCATGCTATTTTATGGTTTGACCAGTTGGATCATCGATTAGATGTCTGTAGCTTGAGAAATGTGTCACGCATTACTGTAGTGATTTTGATTGTGTGATAATAAATTTTCTTAGGAATTTTGGTGTAAGAATTATGATTGTGTGTTGTGCTTGATTGTATGGAATTGTAGGTACTTAAATGTTGGCACTCATTTATTTGGGATGAATACTATTTTGTGATATATGTATGTCTTGGTATGCATTTATAAAGTATGAGATTAAATGAAATCTTGTTATGTTGACTATGAAATGGAAAACATGACTTGTTTGGTTGGTGGTGGATTGGCATGAGACTTGAGATGGCATGTGAAAATTTTTGGTAAAAGAGTTTCAAGGGAAACTCTTGGTGATGGTGGTTAGTGTATACCTTGATATAGGAGATGTCTAGATAAAGGAAGGTATCTTGAACTCTAATAATCGTTCACGCTCACATAGAGCAGAATGATTTATGTGGTGAGAGTGGCAGGAGGTCCTAGTCTTGAGACATATTGGGTCCAAGACATTAGAGGATTAACCTTGTGTGTGGTTGGGTAATAACCCCTTACGTCTAGACTCTGCAGAGTTTAGAAGCCAACACAGGCCCATACTTCCTTTAGAATTCTATATCAAGAGTATGATCCGGATATTGAGTCATAGAGTCTTGAAATCGTTTGCTTTCACATGATTTGGGTGCCTACTGCTTTGTTTGTGCATAATATGATCTGACTATTTATTTGCTCTATAACATGATTAAAACAATTTTTGCTCTAGCTTACCCTTTCTTTGGTGTATCTTTCTTTGCTTGGTTTCTCCTTTTTGCAATGATCACCAATTTATTGGTGTGAGCAGATGTGGAAACCCCTGGAGGTACTCCGGGTGGTGGAGATGCTGCTGTGTAGAGTGGTCCCCATGGTTTGGGTTGTGGCTCACAGTTGAGCCCTTTTGAAGAACTCTTGTGTTAAATTTTAAATTCCTTACTCCCTAAGCAATCCTTTTGCAAAATAATAGTACTCTTGTGTTATGTTTTATGACATCGTGGTATGCCTAAACTTTCATTCAAGTATATTATGAATAACTGTAATAGTTAGTATATGTATGCTTCATGTCATGTGCTCTTTTATATTATAATGATGTGATTAATTTTAGTATATTACTCTATCAGAAATAGGATGTCACATTTAACAATTTTTTTTTGTTTGATGTTGTAACCGATTAAAGTGATGTAATGATTATTCTGCATTTTCATTACTTACGTATTTTCATGTGAAAAGTAAAAAATATTTAGGTAAATTTTAAGCTTTCTATAAATTTAAATATGTTCAATTAAATTTGTGTGAAAAAATTTTATTTATTGAGAATTCAAAATCTTTATATTTTTTTAATAATTTTCAATAATGTTTCTATTGTTAATTACAGTGATGTAACTATTTAATTTTTATACTTTCAAGTAGAATACCATAAACTTAGACAATGAAAAAAAAATGAACTTAAGAAATTTAATCATCTTTATAGAAAAAAAAATCATTTCGTAAATTAAATACTAAAACAACATAGTTTTTAAATTTCGTTTTTATTAATTATAAGTTTGCGGTTGTTACATTTTAGATTTCAAAATCAAACAGTTATATTATTCTAATTAGCGACATAAAATCAATTAAAAAATTGGACATTCGATATAATGAAATTTTTAATATGGACAAAACTAAAAATACTTGAATTCATGAGGAATTCATAAAGATATGTAAGTAATAAGGTAAGTAATAAGGATTTAAAATAACAGTAACATATCTCGATTAATGAAAATATTGAGTATCGAAATTTAATTGAGATTCAATTGAAAATAATCAAATTTATTTATGAGAGAAATAAAATTTAATTAAACCTTAAATTAATTAAATATAACTAAATTAAGGGCATGAGCGGTCACAATTAGCCAAGTTTTAAATGAACTATATATTTACCTACCAAATTGAATTAACTTGTGTACCATGGTTAGAACATGTGCATTTAATGAGACTTCACCTTCTTACAAATAAAAATCAGTTTATGAATGAAATCAACCATATGTTGTCGATGTTAACCAAATTAATTAATTAAATTGGTTAAATATACAGTCATAACTAACCACAAACTTTTTCTTTGAAAAAAAAAATTATACGTATCAACTTGAATTAACTTTTTATGTTATTAATGGTCAGTAAATGTAATTAAGGGGTTCAGAATTATTCAACAACGTGGTTCATTTTTCTCCTTATTCTTCTTGTTTTTCTCCTTCTCTTTCTTCTTTTTCTTTTTCATCATTATCTTCTTCTTCTTCATCTAATTAATCTCAAATTATATAAACATAAAACATATAATAAATATAAAATTAATCAAACATCTAATACAAACCAAAAATCATAAAACTCACATTCAAAACAAATAAGGAGAACATTCATTCATAGCTACGACTGAATTATCCCAAAAATAGTCACTCACGCCAACAATATAGTAAGATAGATGAGAAACTAACTTCAATGTAGAAAAATTATAAGAGGAAAATATGTTTCCCTATGAACCGCACACAAGAATAGCAAAAAATGCAGCTTTTGGTCACCAATGGAAGCCCTACTCGCACAAAATGATCACCGCAAATGGCAGGGAGTTTCGTGCAAGGGAGAAAGTGAGGAGAAATGGGCACTCTCAGTTATTTTTAAACACATTTACACATGACCTATAAGTGATGTAATTTGTTTTTTACATTTAGCGATTACAGGTAAGATGTAAATTTACGTCTGTTGTGTACATGTTAGACGTAAATTTACGTTTGACTTATCAACATCAGATGTAAAAACTCTTTTTTACATCTGACACTTACATGGCAGATGTAAATATTGACCATTTAATTAAAAAAAATGTCATCATATATATTTTTATGTTTGTTACTTGCATGTTAGACATAAATTCAGTAATGCGGTAAACTATTTTTGTGTTAGTGCTAAAAACATAAAATTGAAAACCTAATGTATTTGTGAATGAACTTCTTTTACACTCTAGCGCTTAAACCTGTTTAATCCGCTGATAAAACACACTAATTTTAAAAACTTAAATTCAATTTTTAGCTTAAAAATTTAAACATTTGTACTATAAGAGCCGAATAGGGTGTTAATCAAAGACTCGTAAATAACAACACAACTGGATACATAGCAACATATAGAAATATGGACCCACAAGACCAAGAAAATGGGGTACTTCTCAGATAAATAGAAGGGCAGAATGCTAACTATATATTCCATATGTACTTAAGGTTGCCTATATAGCGACAAAACCAGTCAACCATCCGAAAGCATCATCCAAAAAGGAGAGAAGATATGAATATCCGGCCTAAATACACCAGTGGGTAAGTAAGCGGACAAAGAAATGTAATATGTTGGTATGTTGGCGAACCTTCTTTAACTTAGGCAAAAAACAGAACAAAACTTAATGAAGCATGTCCAAAAGAAACTGGGCCTGTAACACAGGCCCAATTAAGTATGGTCAAACCCAATCAGGCTTAGTCAAAGCCCAAAACTTGGGCCCACAATTAACTGATAGTATGCTACAAGGACAATTAATTCTCTATAAATAAAGGTGGACCTAGGTAATTAGAGGTATGTAATTCATTAGCACCCTAATATGAGTTTTGACTTTGAAAGTTTTTTTGTTGACTTAATTGTCGGAATTCTTTCTGTAGGTACACCATCTCTCGTTCCAAAGCTTGTACAAAACAACTGGTAACAAAAACTTAACGAACAAAATCATGGAGTATCCATTCAAAGAATCTAAAGATTATGATAAAATAAAGTTTAAGTCTCGTAATAATTTAATATTGTCTAAGCAGGAACAATATCCATATAGTCACGGTGGTTGAGACGGAGCACTACTTGCGAGCATTGTTTATGGTGTTGTAGAGTATGGTGATGGCGGTGGTGATTACTGTTGGTACCGGACCCGCATTGAGTGAGACTCCATTTACAGGCACACTAACCCACCATTGCTTCAAAACGGGTAGACAAAGTCATTGTTTCTCAACAGTTAGTGGGGTCACAAATCCACTTATATATATATAATCAAAATTAATTAACAGAGTAGTGAATGGAGTCCCATGCAGGAGGTTAATTATGCTAGTGCCTACACATAATGAAAGCACAAAAACAAACAACTCTGGCCACCAATTACCTAGTGGACTTAAGTGCTTCTACCATCCCTTCACACCAACTCTCTCTATAAACCAAACACAACATGATATCATAGTCCCAAAAAACATCTTTGTTATACGATAATGTAACAATTTTTTTCCTTTATTAGTTTTGTGTCCTCCTATGGGATGTGGAAAAACAGTCCTAAGATGTTCTGAAATGAAGGTCTAAATTTGTTACTGAAGGGCAATCCAGAGAGTAATGATCATGAATTCGTAACAAGAGATCATATAGGTTAGCCACCACTTAAAGCAAAATACACTCATCTTATAACCTATTTAATTAATATAATAATATATATTAAAATATTAATATATTGAGTGATTAAGTATATGTGTTTTGTTTTGGAAGTAGCGTAAATATATAATCTATCGCTTAGTACAATATATATTCGTAAACAAACACAATTTTTCAATTAGAAATCATCTAACTGACCCCACTTTTTGTCATTTAATAAAAATAATATGTTTTTCAATTGTTAATTTTTTTTGGTAGACTTATGATTTCTATTCCTGTTAGAGAAACAAGACACATAAAAATGTTCTTTATACAAATATTATATTTACACGTATAATTCAAAAGTCGATGACGTAAACCACTGAAGAAAAAGGAATTGTAATATAGAATCATGAACAATTAAGGCTACTTTAAAACTCAGAAAGTATTAAATTATTTGAAAGGTAAATAATCCAAAATAACCACAGATTTTCCGTTAAATAGAAGAAATAGGTAAAAATATATGAAATTAATTGAAAAAATTCGGTGCGAAAAAAAGAAAAATTAATTTCAAATTTTGTAGGACTATTGTGTTATTTTTCACTAATCAGCTCTCTTTTTCTTTTCTTTATTTCTCTGGGGTTAGAGAGTGGAATTAAGGAACATGTATTAAAGTTTTTTGTGATTCATAAATATATGTAACCAGTAACGTAGTATAATTATGTGATGAGGGATATATATATTCGAAAATGGTGGTTTCTCAGTAAACATATATAAGAAAAAAGGTAGCTGCACGCTTTCGAGAATCTCATGATGACAAGGTTTGGGGTTTTTGTGGCGAACCTTGTGCATTATGACTCTTGAACTTGGGGAAAAACCCAAGTGCTCTCAAGAATGGCGAAATAATATCAAGTTGGTTGTTACCCAGATTCTCCTTCCTTTCAATTAATCCCAATTCCTTCGATTCCAAAATCTAAAAGGATTTTAATTAAACCATAGTCCGTACAATAAATACAAAATTACATCACTGTGTAATCGACACGTATATACTATTATGTTATTAATTTCAACGGTATTAAATAAAAAAACTTAATTAAAAGACATTTTCAAAATTTAGGATCAAATTAAACAAATATCCTAAAATAGTACTAAATTAAAAAAATTAAATTAAATGACTATTTAAGCTTAAGGAGAATGATATATTAACAAAATCTGACAAACTATTAAATAAGATAAAATATTATTTTTATTACCTTTTTTATTAAAAAAAATTAATATACTTTAATCCTATTTATAGAAAATATGTCAACTTTATAAAAAAAAAAATCGTCAAAACCTCATTCTCCGTGGAATTAATTACGTTTGAACTCCGTCTATTGTGTGAAATAACGGCGTTATTGTGTATGCCCAGTGGACCCTCTTAATGAAATTGTAAAGTGACGTGTCCTTTTTCAATTGGGAGGGCAAAAGGGTGAAGTGATTTTTGTACATATATATATATATATCCATATAAATATATGAGCCTCTTACGTTGTTTCATTTCATTCTTGTGAGATTAGTAGGTATTAAGGTTGTTGTAGGAGGTATAGCAAGACAGCATGGAAAACCAGCAGAAGCAAAATTGGTTTGAAAAGGCAAAGCCATTCGCAGCAGTGGTATTAATCCAGTTTGGATACGCAGTCATGGATGTTATATCAAAAGATGCACTCAACAAAGGGATGAGCAATTATGTGTTTGTCGTTTATCGCCATGCAGTTGCTTTTCTTGTCATGGCTCCTTTGGCATGGTTTTTTGAGAAGTGAGTATATATATATATATATTTATATAAACCTTTCTTCCTCCTTTTTTTTTCTCTTTTTGTGTGTGAATAATTGAGCTAACACTGCATCGTTTTAGCAGGAAAGCAAGGCAAAAGATGACACTGTCTATTTTCATCAAGATTTTGGTGCTGAGCTTGATAGAGTGAGTATATATATATATATATATATATTTTTTTTTTTCTTTCACTGTTTTTTTTTTAATGAAACAAATAATGGTAACTTGACTTTTCTGGTGCTGATTTTGTATGTGTCAGGCCAGTTATTGACCAGAATCTGTACTTTTTGGGGATGAAGTACACAACAGCAACCTTTGCTGTTACCATGACCAATATGCTTCCTGCTATCACCTTTATCTTCGCTTGGATTCTTAGGTATAACACATAACATATAATTTATTCTGTATCTGTTACATGTACATATACAAAAAACATAATTAAGGTTAAGAAATTTTGCTTCCTCTGATCAGGCTTGAGCAAGTAAATATAAGAAGTATACGAAGCCAAGCAAAGGTTGCCGGAACTGTAGCAACTGTTTCGGGTGCCATGATCATGACACTGATTAAAGGGCCACTGCTTTTTGGGACACACGGAGGCAATGATCAAAGCCAGAATAATGGGACAAGCACTCAACATACAATCATGGGCTTCATAATGATCACTATTGGATGTTTTTGCTGGGCTTCTTTCATGATCTTGCAGGTGAAAATGATGAATAAAGCTAAAGAAGAAGAAAAAAACTATGTTGGTGTGTTCAAAAACTGATACAAGTTCATCTCTTTTTGTAGGCTATTACCCTGAAAACCTACCCTGCTGCACTCTCTCTTTCTGCATGGATATGCTTAATGGGCACCATTGAAGGTGCTGCAGTGGCTTTGTTCATGGAAAGGGGTCACCCTTCGGTTTGGTCTATAAAATTTGATATCAGATTGCTCTGTGCTGTTTATTCTGTAAGTCCTTTCAACCTAACAATTCTAAATATAAGAAAAGAAAAAAAAAAAAAAGCACGTTAAAAGCATCATGCATTGCATGGAAGATAATCCAAATGCTAATCAGGAAAATGACGTTACCGAGTGGAAACTTTTTTCCTACATTTGTTGGGATTGGCAAAATCCACTTTCTCTTTTGTCTTTTTTTTTTTTTTAATGTAATTTTTTTCTCA
>Ga0214542_1004920_pt1 | contig 25960 bp, 14 predicted proteins | sample CNSS1metaG_FD_160096 | JGI IMG/M metagenome (GOLD analysis project Ga0214542, IMG submission 160096) | Root nodule microbial communities from cowpea collected in UCLA plant growth center, Los Angeles, California, USA - CNSS1 | ecosystem: Host-associated > Plants > Roots > Nodule | place: USA...
ATCTAAGTGAAGAAGAGATTTGATGAATAAGAGTGTGTACGGATAGAGAAGAGAAGCCTCCATCGTGATCTACCTGGACTTTTATGGCCAAAGATTGGATCCTGCCGAGAATCACGCCACGTTTCTTATTTTCTGTTCTCCAAACATAATCGCACCGTCAAGTTTACGTCTAATTTTACTTATTATTTTATTATACTGTTGCGTCTATTTTATTTTTTTTTTTTCCAAAAAAAAAAATAATGTGTAACACATTTAACATACTTGTTTGTATTTCTCTTCCTATTTTTTTTTTTTTAAATCAATGAATGCACTTACAGAAATTCAGAGAGGTACTTTGACCCTTGAAAATGCATTGATCATCCCTTCAACTAGCTGATGTAAATGCTTGGAAAGATATTTCACACTAAGTTTGTGATCAGAAATAAGTGTGAACATTCTAACGTATACTTGTTTTTATTCTCTAATTTTTGTGGGCAAATTAATTAAAAGGTATAATTAAATTTAATACATATTTAAGTTTTAGTTTATTTAATCACGTGATGAAGATATGCTTTAAGGTATATATATTTGTTAAAAGGTAGGTCTTAATGTTGTTAATATAAACAAGGCTTAAATACTTTTTTCGTTCTCATTTTCGTAATGTTTGTTGCAGATAGTTCTTATTTGGACAGAATGTTTAAAATAGTCTTCATTTCTACTAAATGTTTAAAATGATTCTCATTTTCGCAATTCGTGTTTTATTTGATCATTTTCTGTGACGTCGTTTAAATCAGTAACGGAACATTGTACAGGTGCCACTGTCACGTTACATTGGGGTGTGTTACGTATACTGTACAGATGATTAATTAAGGTTAACTTTTCAATTTGGGGGAAATTTTGTAATTAGGGCTTGAGTTGGATTGCAGTCGCGCTCTTCATCATTGGAGGCGATTTCTTCATCTTCGTCTTTCTTGAGCTCGGATTTGCAGAGGAAACAACTAATACTTGTCATTTCATCGTTGGATTGCAGTCGCGCTCTTCATCAATTTTCCAGTTAATCATCATTAATGAGGTAGGTGGGTTTAGGGTTTTTTGCGTTGTGTTTGCTCGTGGGTTAGGGTTTTCGTAATTCTGTTTTGGGGTTTGTTTGTGCTTGTATTGTGTGATGTTCTGCATGATTTCTAAATTACCATACATGTACAGTACACGTAACACACCCCAATGCAACATAATACAAACAGTGTCACCTATACAATGCTCCATTGTTGATTTAAACGACGTCACAAAAAAGGACCAAATAAAACACGAATTGGGAAAATGATGACCATTTTAAACATTCGGTGAAAATGATGACCATTTTAAACATTCTGTCAAAATGAGGATCATCCACAACAAACACTACGAAAATGAGGACGAAAAAGATATTTAAACCTATAAACAAAATAGTTTCTTTAGATATGGATGACCAATGTCTTTAAATATTTATTTACAATGTTGTATAAGTTTTTCAACGAACGCTTTTATTAAATGGATTCCTTGAAGATGAAATTATTCAAAGATATTCTAATTGAGATTTAAACATATGATGTTATTTTTTGTGATTTTTTATACTTGTAGGACATGTCATTATCTCTTTTATTCTAATTGAGATCTAGACATAGTTAATTTCATGTTATTTTTTTCTTATTGTTGTCGCTTAATAAATCATGAAAAACTTAAATATAACTCGTTCTAGATTATTTGTATTAAAAAAATACAAAATTAAAAAATTGACTTCTTATGTTTTCAATTTTACATGTTAAATTAGAAATTAAAATATAAATCAACCATATTTACATTGAAATCAACCATATTTACACTAAAATTGTCACTCTCACGACGACTTCACATTTTTTCAGTGGAGTCGTCATGAACGTATATGACTTTTGTTTAGAAGTTGTTTTCCTTTCTGATTTCTTTCTTATAACTTTTTTAAATCATGTCTATTTTTATCATTTTTGTAATTTTGAAATAGATTTGCCGATAAAAAAACTTATTTATTTTTTGTCAAATTCTTTTTATTTTTATTTTTATTATTTGTAAGTAAGGATTTAAATTTTACCTTAAAAGGTAAATTTAAATCTAACAAATTTTACAAAATCAGTAAAATGAAGTGTGTTTGTATTCTTATGCTACAAATTACTCTTATATTTTATTAAGATAAAATATCCGGTATCTAAAATGTGATACTTAATAAAATAAGAGAAAAGAATAAATAAAAATATATTTCATAAAGAAAGAAAAATATCTATAGGTGAAAACCTACAAATATCATATGTACACTTGAATTCAATAAATATCACAAACCGTAACTCCCATATCTCTTGTAGGAGTAAAGAGAAACAAACAGTGAAATTTTTTTATTATCTCTTATAGGACTAAAGAAAAAACAATGATTTAATTTGTTGTTAATAACATGGGTTTAATATTAATATTGCATGAGTACATTACAAATGATAGGCATAAGATGCCCTGAAATGGCTGAAGCAGGGCTAAAAAAAATGTGAGACGGAAGAGCAAGATGGGCCCAGAGAGAGAGAGAGAGAGAGAGAGAGAAATATTAGAAAGAAACAAAGCACGCCGATGGAAACCTGCTACCCCACAGACCATGACAATCGTTGGGATTCCCCACACTATCACATGCATCGGATAACTCCCTCCTTCTTCCACGTTGGTTTTTTCACGGATACATCTCATTTCTAATGGTTAATATATATTATAATATAAAATGATAATTTTTAAGTGATTTTAAAATATAAAAAATAAAAAATAAAGAAAATGAAAAAGACTCTTAGAAGTTGTTATATCAGGTTCTAGTTGTAACATAAACATAAATTTAGTCGTTAAAAAATTATTATTTTTATTTTGAATTTTTGAATTCTCAAATAAAAATAGATGTGATTTTTTGTACAAATTTTATATTAAATTTATTTTGATATTTAAAAATTTAAAAATGATAAATATAACTTCTTTTAATTTAATTGTGGATAATTGTTTTGATAACTTTATTTATGAGTGAATCGTTTAAACTATTAATATATTCAAACGTAAATGGAAGCATAAAACACGAAAAATTAATATAATTAAATTAAAAGATTATATACATTTATATTTAAAATTTTGAAATAAAAATATATAAAAGTTTGGCAGATAAATGAATTCAACTTTCGTACCCAAATTTAAAAACTAAAGTATCTATTTAATCATTCTATAAATAAATATATAATGTCTCGAATATGGTAAATAATGTATTACATGACAAACTACAATTTTACTTGCTTTTTAAGTTTTGTTTTGTTAAAATATGTTATATTTTAATCTATTTTTATCATATAATAAATTGTTTAATACGTTGAGTGTTAAAAATATCATACATTTATTTGTAAAGTATGGAAAAAAAATGATATAAAGTTTCTAAATTTATAAAGTTTATTTTTTAATTGAATTGTATTAATTTTGAATCGAATTTCACTATTTTTAAATTAAATTGTATTATTTTTTAATTAAACTGTATTAATTTTGAATCGAATTTCACTATTTTTAAATTAAATTGTATTATTTTTAATTAAACTGTATTAATTTTGAACTAAACTACATGATAATTAAATTAAATTATACTATTTTTAAATTAAATTATATTAATTTTACTGTATATGTTGTACTATGAAATAATAATATAACTTTCATAATTTAAAAGTTGTTAGGAAACTATAAGATCGTACACAACGTAAACAAATTTTATATTTCAAGAATCTAACATCTTTGAATACATACTCTTAATACATTGATATAGTATCACATTAATATTTTCTATTTCTATAATTTTATGTTTGTTAAGATAGTTTAATTAAGGTTAAAATACTTTTTTATCTCAATTTTTGTCAACTTTTGTTAAATAGGTCTCAATTTTGTTTTTGTGTTCAAATAAATTCTAATTTTTGTCAATTTGATTCAATTAGGTCTTAATTGGATAACACTGGTTGAATCAGTAACGTTACATTATACAATTGACATTTCGGTGTTACGTGTTGCATTAGTAAATTTTTGTGTCACTGTTTGAAATTTAATCCAATTTTTTTTTTTTAAATAAAGGAGGATTAAACATATGATTAAACGTAAAACAATGTCAAGTAGAATTACTAATGCAACACGTAACTCATAAATGTCAACTGTATAGTAAACATTATTAACATTACTAATTTAAATAGGGCGTTATCCAATTAGAACTTAATTGAATCAAATTAATAAAAATTAAAAATTAGAACATCTTTGAGCACAAAAATAAAATTGAGACCTATTTGAGAAAAAATGACGAAAATTAGGACCAAAAGGTATTTTAAACTTTAATTAAACATTTATAATTTAATAATTAATAATATAGTTTAGAAACTTTCGGCTCGAGTTACTGATTTTATGCTAAAGTGATTGCTTGACTTTATAACTAGTTTTAGCAGTCAAATAATGTATAATATAATATAATATTAATTATATATTTTTTCTTAAAGCTTTTTTTTCCTATTTTTAAAACTACTACTTCTCCTTTACTATTTTTCTGAGAAAATTTGTTTAGCTTCCTTTTTCTTTATAAAAAAAATTAATTATTAAGGTTAACTATTCTATTCTGTGTGTGTTTATTATAACATTTTAGTATTTACTAATGTGAAGATAATTTTGTTCCAGACATTATTATTAGAAAGTGTACTGCACAGTATATTTGAAGAGAAAGAAAAAATAAATGAAACAATTCAATGCAATTATTAGTTACTTTTAATAGTTAATTGAAATAAGTTAGTTTTTTAAAACTTTAAGTGTAGTTCAACTTTTATGATAATAATTCAGTTATTTTTAATTTAATATAATACAATTAATTGTACTTTAATATAATTAAGTTAATTTTTTCCAGCCTTAATTTTCGGATAGTGAGTAGAAAAATGTTTATAACAAGACAAACTTTTCCTAAACTATAACATATTTGTCACAAGTTAAGGAAAGCTATCTTTTGAAACTACACACATGCTGTGAAATCGTAAGTAGTGACCACATAGTGTGTATGTAGAGTGGGACGGGAATTATGCAATTTATTTCATTAATACAATTTTTCATACAAAAGTATTTAACTAAACTTTAAATAGTATATAAATTTGAATACTTTTAATTAATTTTTCTATTAAAAATTTTTATTTTATTAAATACATAAAATATTTTACTGTTTGATTTTGTCAATAATAAATTAATAGAATTTTTAGTTTACCTTCTTATCTTTAACTTATAAATTAAAATAGATTTTTTTTTTTATTTTTGTTAAGATGTCAATTAAATTATTTTAAGAAAAGAAATTAATCGATAAATTATAAAACATTAACGAAATAAACTGATTAATAAATCGAAGATGAAAAAAAAAATAATAATTAGGACAGACAAACGTCAAATAGTAGTGTAATTAGACAAAAATAAAATAATATTATAATAACTTAATTAAATATATATTTTTAATAAACATTAAAAAGAAATTCTGATATTTATAAGATATTTAAAGTTAATTAAGTTTAAATAAATAATGTAAAATAATTTATCCAATTTAATTAATTTTAGTTTATTAATAAATTTATTTTGTTTTATTTTTTTCTTCTAAATATATTTATAGAGAAGTTTGTTAAAGTCATACTCATAATTAGCATTTCATTTAATAGTCATAGTCTTAATTATAATTAATAAACTCGGCAAAGTTTTCTTTAACGTCAATTTAATCACATTTAATGAAATATTTTTCAAAATGTATGAAATAGGAATTTAGTACATTAAAGTATGTTTAAAATTATATGGATAAAAAAAATATTGAATACATTCTTAAAGTTTATGTTAACCGTATCCGTGGATATCTGCGGATAAAACTCGAAACGGGTAGGAAACAAATATTAAAAATGAATACTCGTTATCTGCGGGTACGAGTATTTTTGATATCCGCATCTTAATGGGACAGGTACGAGTATCATAGTATCCATACTCGCATGTTAATTGCACATCTTGTCTTCTGTCTTCGTTCTTCCCGTTGCTTCAAGTATTATGTTGTCTTCTTCTAGGTATATCCTTGATATTCTTCCCTTTTCTTTATTTGAAATTGGACATATACATCAAACCTTATATAGATAGTGACATCTATGGTATGCTTGTTGTCAGATGATGGAATCAAAATAAGAATATTTGACACGTGTCCGTTGAAGTTTATTATGTTTATTTTTTAGAAATCAATCGGAGAAGTTTCTTATTTGTTTATTTTGTTTATTTTTTAGAAATCAATCGGAGAAAGTGGGCTTATTAATCAAAACACTAATTAAAAAATTTTCATTGTGTTGAACATCATTTTATATTTATTTTTATAACTATTTGGAATTATATGAACCTGAATTTTGTTTGAATTTTATATAAAATTTATGACAGTGATGTATTTTATTTTATTTTATTTGAATTTATGATTAAATATTTGTTTTTTAAATAAGTTTGTAAATACCTGTGAGTACCCGTGGATACCCGCGGATATGAAAAAAATAGATGGGTACCCGCATACCTGACGGATATGGGTACGGATACGAGACGAATATTTATCCCGCGAGTAGGGTATGTGGGAACTACTACTCGTACTCTACCTGTCCCGTTGACATTCATAGTTATGAGAGGTAAAATGTATTTATTTATTTTTCATTTAATAGTTTTTTATAATAAAATATTTTGTTTTTGTAAAATGTTTTCTAAGAAAATATAACTTTACTCAGAATAAATAATTGTAAATCTTTCAACTAAAATACCTTGTCTTAATTATTAAATAAAGAAAGGATTAAATAGTTGTAAAATTTTCAAACTATGAAATATTATTACCTTTTTATTTAATAATTTTCCTAAAACAGCAAAAGGTGTATAAGAGAATATATTTTCAAAATATTACATAAAAACTAAATAACAAATTAAATGTATAATTTTTTTAAGGTTATTAATTTTTGTTAGCAGAAAAATTGAATCTATAGCATCTTTCATCTCTCTTTTCATATGTAATAAGTATATTGTCATGTTTTATATAATAAACAATAAATACAATATAAAAATTTAATAATATAAATATTAATTTCTATATAAGAAAAAAATATTTAATTTAAAAAAATTAATAATAATAAAAATATACCATATCCAAGAAAATCATTATCTCTGTACTATAACAGGCTTATCAGATCGCATGCAATAATTTATTCACAATATCACGTAAGAATTAAAAAGAATTAAAGTAACACAGTTTCTTACCTTGGATACCAAATTATATATTATTTTATCTACAGTAATACTCATAAATTAAAACAAGCATATTAAAAATACACAGATGGGTAAGAGGGTAATTTGCTCTGCATCAGCCATCTACCATGCTTGGCTGGTTATTTATACACCATTGCTACCCTCACAGTAGCAGTAGCAGCACTCACTACTGCATTACTCCATAGTTAGCTATGGTGTTTTCAAACCATTTAGCTGCTATATCTCTCTCTTCTCTTCTCCTAGCTCTGCTTCTGTGTTCTGCAGGAGCAAGTTCTTCTTCCAAAAGTGCCACAAAAATTGGCCAAGGCTACCGTCTTGTCTCCATTGAAGAGACCTCTGATGGTGGCCTTGTAGGGATCCTGCAAGTTAAGCAGAAAACCAAAACATATGGCCCTGACATTCCCCTTCTTAGGTTCTATGTCAAGTAAGTCTCACTTCTTCTACCACTACTCTGCACATTCATCTGCATTTTTTTTTTTTTGGAAAGTACCCTTTTTTCATTTTCCTAAAATTAATGTTTAGGGAAAGAGGTTAGTCCTAAATGTTTAAATCTCTGCTAAAGAAAATGTTTTTTTTTTTCTTTTAGTATTTTGGAAGTGTGTGGGATAAGATTATGGATTCTGCTGGAAAAATGTTTCTATTTAGTATCTGACAGTATCTTGAAGATGAATATGGAGGAAAAAGTAATACTTTTGGTGTTTTAATTAAAGAAAAGAAAGTCTTTTTCACCCAGTATGTTTATATTTAGTATTTTAGTATCACGAAAGACAATCATGGAGGAAAAAGAAAGTGTTTTAATTTTTTTTTGTGTGTTTCAATTTCAATACACGAAAAAAGCTTTTTTTATTCTAATTTTGACCTTGTTAATTTTTTCTGATTTCGCAGGCATGAGGCAGATAATCGTTTTAGGGTACACATAACCGATGCACAGAAGCAAAGGTGGGAGGTTCCCTACAACCTTTTGCCGAGGGAGCAACCACCACCTTTGACACAAAGCATTGGGAAGTTCAGGAAGAACCCTATAACTGGCTCTGAGTATTCTGGTTCTGAGTTTCTCTTTAGCTACACTTCAGACCCTTTTAGTTTTGTGGTGAAAAGGAAGTCCAATGGTGAGACCCTTTTTGATACTTCCTCTGGTGATTCTGACCCTTTTAGTTCTCTTGTTTTCAAGGACCAGTACCTTGAGATTTCCACCAAACTGCCTAAGGATGCCTCCTTGTATGGTTTGGGAGAGAACACACAGCCACATGGGATCAAGTTGTACCCTAATGACCCTTACACCTTGTACACCACTGACATTTCAGCCATTAATCTCAATGCCGATCTGTATGGATCGCACCCTGTGTACATGGATCTCAGAAACTCAGGTGGCAAGGCTTCAGCACATGCTGTTCTGTTGCTCAATAGCAATGGAATGGATGTTTTCTACACAGGAACTTCTCTTACCTACAAGATTATTGGAGGTGTTTTTGACTTTTACTTCTTTTCTGGGCCTAGTCCTCTCAATGTTGTTGATCAGTACACTACCTTAATTGGCAGACCAGCTCCAATGCCTTACTGGGCTTTTGGTATGATTCATTTGTTACTCTTCTGTTTTTTAATATTGCCTTTTCTACTTGGTATTTATGACATTACTGATATTTATTTGGGTGCTGTTAACATTTAATATTTAATATTCAACATTTAGTATTCTCCTTTTAGGTAGATTGAGTAATTATTCATTACGAAAATAGGGTCTTGATAGATCCAAATACTTAATGATACACCTTGAAAATTTCAGTGACTTTTCTTATGTACAATTCTGAGATTATTTTGTTTGTGTGCATAATGCAGTTGAGAATGCAGAGAGTTATGATTTTCGAATTAGCTGTTTTCTGCTTTAGCTGACCTGTATATTGAATAATGGGGGATGTTCTGGTTTGTTTTCTAAAGTTGGGTCTGCAAAGATATTTTAAAGATAAGTCACTATTTTTATGAATTGTGTCGTGGTTAACTTTTGTACGTCCAATTTTAGTAGTTGAGTAATTTAATACCTTTCAGGTCCACATGGAAAGATAAGGTGCCACATAAAAGTTGGTAACTTAACTTTTCCATATGAAAGAATTACTCTTTTCTAGTAAACTTTTGATTCAAGAATTTGACCTTTGTTACATGATTCTACAAAGCAATGTGTGGGTCCTTGTCAAGGACTATCATTGCCTACACGTGGTATATCACTTTACTTTTTATCTAGGGAGAAAGATTGTACTGATAGCACTAACCTTGCCAAAAAATTTCTTGTCCTTTTAAAGATAGGGTTTCTTGATAAATGGAATTAAGGGATCAATTACTACAATAGGGGTGAGGATTATAGTGAAAAATTCATGGATCAGTTTTCAATACAATTTTAAAACTTATCCAAGGACTTTTCATCTTCATTTTTAACTTGGTGCTGTACTGATCTCAGATGCCCTTTGTTATTTAATCTGCTTGATCTTGCTGACATATCTGGAATAACATTACCCTTGTGTCAAGGGAAGTATACAGTTATTATTGTTTCCTACGATCTAATGGTGGATTCATACTGTGTCTGTGTGTATGTTTGTGAAAATGAGAGATTTGCCTTTGCCTTATATCTATATAATTTGCTTTTACAATCTATTATTTTTCATGGCAGACATTCTTTAAACTATACTTTGCTTTATAACATGATTCTGTATCTACTTCTTTTGTCAAGTAAATGAAAAGGGTGGTTAGTATCGGATTCCTATGATTCCAGATCTAACTGAATGTGTTGCATGAAGTTTTTCTAAAAGTAATGCAAATGATATCATTCACATGAGCTACCTCATTTATCAATTAAACGACAAGGGTGGGTAGCTTTTGATCGTTCCTGTTCCAGATCTACCTGGACGTGGGGCCTGAAGTTTTTCTGTCAGTATTTTAACTAATATAATTCACGTGATACTGGTTCATTTAAGGGGGATATCATTTGATCCTTATTATTCCAGAACCATTTGAAAGTGGTATCTGAATTTTTTTTTTTCTGAGTACTTTAACTGATATTTTCACGTATTTGGTATTGTAGGATTTCACCAATGCAGATGGGGATATCACAATCTCTCAGTGGTTGAGGATGTTGTGGAGAATTACAAGAAGGCTCAAATCCCACTTGATGTGATTTGGAATGATGATGATCACATGGATGGGAAGAAGGACTTCTCACTCAACCCTGAGAACTACCCTCGTCCAAAGCTTTTGAACTTCTTGGACAAGATACACAACATTGGCATGAAATATGTTGTCATTATAGACCCTGGAATTGCTATTAACACCAGTTATGGAGTTTATCAAAGGGGTTTGGCTAATGATGTTTTTATCAAATATGATGGGGAACCCTTTGTGGCTCAGGTTTGGCCTGGGGCAGTAAACTTCCCTGATTTTCTGAATCCAAAGACGGTTTCGTGGTGGGTGGATGAGATCCGTCGCTTCCATGAACTTGTACCTGTTGATGGCCTGTGGATCGACATGAACGAGGTGTCAAATTTCTGTTCTGGAAAGTGCAAAGTTCCCAAGGGAAAGTGCCCTACTGGAACAGGACCTGGATGGATATGTTGCTTGGAATGCAAGAACATAACCAGCACAAGGTGGGACGATCCTCCATACAAAATCAACGCCTCAGGAATAAAAGCTCCTATTGGCTTCAAAACAATAGCCACTAGTGCAAACCACTATAACGGTGTGTTAGAGTATGATGCTCACAGTCTTTATGGCTTCTCACAATCCATTGCAACTCACAAGGGCCTTCAAGGGCTGCAAGGAAAAAGACCCTTTATTTTGTCCCGTTCTACTTATGTTGGTTCAGGCAAATATGCTGCACATTGGACAGGTGACAATCAGGGAACATGGGAAAACTTGAGGTACTCTATCTCCACAATGCTCAATTTTGGCATATTTGGGGTGCCTATGGTGGGTTCAGATATATGTGGGTTCTATCCACAGCCTACTGAAGAACTATGCAATAGATGGATTGAAGTTGGAGCTTTCTACCCATTCTCAAGGGATCATGCAAACTACTACTCCCCTAGACAGGAGCTTTACCAATGGCAATCAGTGGCTGAGTCTGCTAGAAATGCTTTGGGGATAAGGTATAAGCTGCTTCCATTCCTTTACACCCTCAACTATGAAGCTCATGTCAGTGGAGCCCCAATAGCAAGACCTCTTTTCTTCTCATTCCCAACATACACCGAATGCTATGGCCTTAGCACCCAGTTCTTGCTAGGAAGCAGTCTCATGGTTTCTCCAGTGCTTGAGCAGGGAAAAACACAAGTTAAAGCACTGTTTCCTCCCGGTAGCTGGTACAGTTTGCTTGATTGGACTCACACCATTACCTCAAAAGATGGAGTCTATGTTACCCTTGATGCTCCTCTGCATGTTGTCAATGTGCATTTGTATCAGAATACCATTCTTCCAATGCAGCAGGGTGGAATGGTCTCCAAGGAGGCCAGAATGACACCCTTCACCCTCATCGTAACCTTCCCATCCGGCGCCGCACAAGGAGAGGCTAAGGGCAACCTTTTCCTTGACAACGATGAATTACCAGACATGAACCTTGGAAATGGCTATTCAACCTATGTTGATCTCTATGCAACTGTGAACCAAGGAGCAGTGAAGGTTTGGTCAGATGTCCAAGAGGGCAAGTTTGCCTTGGATAAAGGTTGGATCATTGACTCTGTATCAGTGTTGGGGTTAGATGGAAGTGGGGCAGTTTCTTCACTTGAGATCGATGGAAAGCCTCTAATTGGTGCGTCAAATGTGAATGTTAGTACATCACAACATGAGCACTTGAACAGTGAGGGAGAAGGAGAAAAGAAAACTGTCATGGTTGCTTTGAAGGGCTTGAACATCCCAGTGGGTAAAAACTTTGCTATGACCTGGAAAATGGGGTGAAGATAGTTTGAGTGACCTCATATGTTATTTATGATTTTGCAACTTTGTTGTGTTCTTTTCCTTTCTTCAATTCTTGTAGGTGTTGTGAGGGAGAGGAGATGAGCTAGAATTGTGCTCGTCCTTTTCCATTTTAAGTAGCAATTTGAATGTTCTGTTAGTTTCTTTTTGTACCTCTGTTCAAACTTGTCATTCAAGTGATTTAGAAGAATAAACCAAACTCAACATTATGAATCTAGTAAAAACATCGAGAATGTAATCATTGTGAGCTTATAGTTTAAGGTGGTTTCCTCGTCCTCCCTCGTCCTCGTATGCATCTGCATCCTTTATATGATCTTTTTACTCAGTCATTTCATGGTCTCCGCTCAGTAGATATGACATAGAACGTGTCAGTAATACATCCATACAGGTGTCAACTACCGATTATTTCGATTGAATGTTGAAATAATACACCTCATATATTTATGGCAAAAATACGTAATAAATATGTATAACAACAACAACAGAAAATAGTATCCACGTATCTTTATGGAAAATATACGTAATAAATATTAAATGAATATCCTTAAACTCATACATAAGTACACATTTTACTTAATTTTAGTTAATTGATTGTTGATGGGATGGTATAAGTATTACGATATGTCTAATACGAGGTTACTCATTACTTGTTTGTTATATTTTAATTAAGTGAGTGATTGTAATTGAGTGAATTTGATTTTATATTATATCTATGAAAACATTCATTTTTTTAAAATTTATATTTTGTGGGGTAACTCATTTAACTTTATTTTTCAGAAATACTAAATTTATGTTTATTAATATTTTGTTGCGTATTTTATTTGAATTGTATTTCAAAATTAAAATTTTCGTCTAAAAATAAGTTAAAATACTGTCATTAAATCTCATAATTATAATCAATGCTAATAAATTTATATAAAAATCATGATTAAAATCATTTTCTCGTAATTAGAATATGTTCCTTAATTTTTGCAACGTAAAGTTTCCTTCCAAACTTTTGATTTGTGCCTGCAGTGTCACAAATGATTGTGTTCCAATATTAATAATATGACCTTTATTTACTCACTCAGTGCACGACAACCTGAGCAATGGAAACCTATAAAAATGATATAAAGAAATATTTTCAGAAACACAATATCTGATACATGTTTTTAGTACATATTAAATATTCAATAAAGATTGTGAAATTAGGAGACAAATTCATCTAGTAATAATAACGAAGATAAACAAAGTGATTTTTCATATATTTTAGTAAATAATAAAAAATAATCTGAAAACTTGTATTAGTGTTACTAATATTTGTCTTGAGAAAGAAAATGGCCGACAAAGAAAGGGGACAATTAATAAAATCATAGACAAACAAATGCCTTTTGTTCCTTTCAGTAACGAGTTCCTTCGCAAAGGGTTGGACCAAATTGATACCAGATTGGTCTTCCTACTAATTTTGTTATGAACATCTCAAACATTCTCATTAAATATCTCAATTGGCTTCATAATAAAGAAAGCGAATATATATTATATGTATATATAAATAAGACAAAAGATATGTGTATATTATTCTCGGTGCTTCCAAATGTAAAAGCTAATCATAGCACTTATTTTCATGGAGATAACCATGGATCATAGATCATAGTGTCTCCACCATCTTTAACTCACCCAACTAAAAAAACCAACATTCATTTTTAAATTAAATGATCATCAACAAGAATGATATATTTTAGTTTCAGGAGTAATCTGTATTTTAAATGTTGAATATGTGATAGTGTTAAATATTTAAAAATAATTTAGAAAGAACACCACAAGCTCAATAAGAAGAAAGCTAAGGTTTTAAAAGAGACGCTTCAAGATACAGTTAGACCAACTATAATCAAATACTAAAATAACTAAATACTCTAAAGTTGGTTAAGCTGACTCTAATGTCATCTTATATATTTAAATAAATATAAATATTAAGATTGATTAAATAATATTATAATAACATCGAATAAACCAAACACGTAACTGAAAATTTTATTGAAAAAAAGTTATTAAAGTTGCAATTAATGATAATAATTTAAAAAATAAAAACAACTAAAGAGCTTCTACCTAAGGGACAAAAAATTCTATGCAACCATAAATTTGTATTATAAATAAACATTATGCGTTGGTTAAAGTCACGGTTGAAAAAAAAATTATATTGATTTTAAAAATTACTGATAGGTGATTTTAAAAATTTTAAATATTAAAGTGCAGCGTCATTTTAACCGACGCTTAAAATTAGTAAAAATAGAAAGTATGAATAGGTGGTTTGAGACGCATAAATTGACACTTACATTTTATCTAAAATTTTTAATTAAAGTTCGAAGTTAATAAAAGAGTAAAGTTACGTATTCTCACTTTTCCTCTCTCATTTTCACTCAATTTTTTAACTTGTGTTTCTATCTTCCCATCCTCCATTTTTAGAATCTTCCATTTTCACTTTCAATTTTTGAACTCGTACTTATTAAATGTGAATCAGAGAATGAAAACTATAACATATATCAGAGAAACTGTTATAGAAGCACACATTTATTGAAGCAGCACTGGTTATATATATAGCATGAGCCAATGTAACAGTACACATGATTACAAAACACAGAAAAACAATTTAACAGTTTCAACAACTCATTCTGACTTAATTTTTTACATCCCCTCAAGTCAAAAACAAATTTCACATAAACCACACCAATAAACTCTCTCAATTGTTTAAATCTAACATAAATATCAAGAGTTTAAACCTAACATACTTCAGGACTTTTGTAAACAAGTATGAAAGTTGAACTTCAGACTTATAATATTCCAGTTTCAACTTTTCCAGATTCACTTGTTCACATAGGAAATTAAACCTTATATTTATGTGTTTACTCTTCCCATGACAAGTTAGATGCCTAACCAAATCTACGACCGATTTGTTATCAACCATAAGTTTTGTTGTTTTGGTATCTCCAATTTGCAATTCACTAATTAGACTCCTTAACCAGGCTACTTGGCATGTTGCATCCGATACAACAATATATTTTGCTTCACAAGTGGAAAAAGTCACCATAAATTGCTTCTTTGAACTCCAGCTAACGAGTGCTTTCCCAAAGAAAAAAAAGTATCCGGCCATGCTTTTTCTATCATCTTTGTCATTGCACCAATCTAAATTAGAGTATCAACTTTTTTACGTCACTAGCACGATTTCCTTCTTTATTAACCCATATAGCATACTGTTCATAATAATTACAAGAATAACATTGTTTTTTTTGTGTAGGTGAGAATTCGATCCCAAGAACCCGAATTCTAGCTTACAAATTGCCAACTTTTTTTAAAATGCTAGTCAGAATTCAATTCTCAGGGACCAGAATTCGGTCACAAGTACCCAAATTTTGAACTGTTTTTTTTTTTTAAATTTTTGAATTAGGATTTTTAAAACTTTAAAAAAATAGTTTTAGGTGTTATTTTTTTATTTTCTTTTTTTGAAAAAATGGTTGCAATTATATTTAAAAAAAATGAAATTTTTTTAGGTGTAATTTGAAAATATAAAAGTAAAAACAATTAATGTATAATGTTTGAGGTGGTGTTGTACTATTTATTTTTTTATGTTTATTGAATATTTAAAATTAAAAAAATTGATGGAAGTAAGAATTTAATTTTTATTTATATTTTTTTACTTTGATTTTTTTTATAAGAATTTTATTGATAAAATATTTATTTTTTCACACAAATAAATAATGTAAAATTTATTGTTAGAATTTATAGTAGGTATTAAGTTTAAATATAAAGTTAGAATTTATTTTTTTGAAATATCCTAATAAATAAATGAGTAAAATTTTGGTTGAAATAAATTATTTTTCTTGTTTTCTTGTTTTCTTGTAACTTGAAATTTTGTTTTTGTAATATATATATATATATATATATATATATATATATATATATATATAGTTTAATTGAAATTTATAAAGTATAGTTCAACAGAAAATATAATATATTTATTTAATGAAAGCATTACAAGTACCATAATTGATATAAATAAAAATAAAATTTATTTCTCTGTTGCTGGGATGAACAATTCAATGTATTGTCAAGTGTCAGAACTAGAGATGGCAAATAAACCCGTCCCTATGGGTATTGCCTGAACCTGTTTCCGTTTTGAGGGAAATTCCCGCATTGACTGGGTATGGGTATGGGGAATCCCTGACTTTTTCAATTGGGTATGAGGATGGGGATGTACATATCCCCGCCACAATACCCGTCCCCGCCATACCTCCGTTTCTATTTAAATTATTAAAATGTTCACAATTAATTAAGTAACTATATATATATATATATATATATATATATATATATATATATATATATATATATATATTTTTTATTTTTTATTTCTTCTAATTATTTGATTTGTCATGAAATTCATTTGCATCTCTAGTATATTTTTCATCTTATCATAACCTTTATGTAATTAAATTAAAATGATGTATGTCAATTAATTTTTTTTTATGTCTCACATTTGAATATTTCTATTATTTTTTAATATTTTATTTATTGTATATTTTCCTTTCACATCATGAGAATGATTAATACTCTCAATTCATCTTTGTTTCATTTGAAGAACTCTTTTGTTTTGCTAAAACAATTTTCGTTATTTCTCAACTATTGAGTATATATGTTGATATTTGAAAAAGTTTTCTTAGATCTCTAAGGTATTTTTCATCTTATCATATCCTTAATTATACATTTGCTTTTCTTTGTGCGATTTCTTTCGATAGTCTTTCAAATTGTTTCTAAGACACATTTGTTAATTTTTTAATATTTTTATTTGTTGTTTATTTTCATCATGTAGAATATTATTTCAATATATTTTATCTAGTTATTTTTTATTTTCTGACTCATTATCAATCATACTATAGTTTTTTCATAATAATTGTAAAAATAACTTTTATTTACTACAATATAAAAATTTAATGTAATTGCCATGAATATTTTTTATCACCATCCAACATATGTTGAAGTTCAAACGATACAAGATCCTTAGACGCGTTTAGTGAAGATAAGGACAATATACTTTTTGATAAACCTGATGACCATGACCAAAACCTAGATGTCAACCCCATACAACAACAACACACTCACCTTCAGATACATGTCCCTTACAATCCACCACAACACTTCAAATTATATGAAAAATAAAATTAGACCCCACACAAGGAATTCCCAAATTCATATGACCACCACACAATGTTGCATGACAACTTTAAGCATGATGTTAGTACACTGACCCAAGGAATGAGGTTCCAAATAGAAGAACAACTTTTAGATGCTTTAAACAGGTACCACATAACAAACCATAACACCTACAAAACCACACACTCAAACACAACAAGGTTGAGGGTGCAATGTGTACAACAAGTGTGTCCTTGGAAATGTTAGGCAATACTACATACAAGGGAAGAAGTGTGGGAAATTAGAAAGGTTGAAGATGTGCACACATGTGCACATAACTCATAACGCAAGACCATAAGCACCTGGGCTCAAGAAAAATTTTGTAACATGTAAAACAAATGGTGGAGTCAGACCCATCCACACCAATTGTAACAATGATTTTTTTCCATCCAGACCTCTATGGGGTATAACACAACTTACAGAAAGGCGTGGTTGGCGAAACAACAAGCAATTGAAGATGTGTACGAAAATTGGGAACAATCTTATAACATATTGTCGTGCCTACTACAAGCCATGCAAACTTATTTGTCTGGGCTTGTATACAAGTTGAAAACCAATCCAATTACAAATGGGGAGGAGAGCCTACAAAGCCAACAACACTTTCAAAGAGTGTTCTGGACATTCAAACCATGCATTGATGGATTCCCATTTTGCAAACCAATAGTGCAAGTGGACGAAACCTTCCTTTATAGAAGGTATATGGGCACCCTTCCAGTAGCTGTTGCACAAGATGGTACAAATAACATTTTCCCCATTGCATTTGCTGTAGTAGAGGGTGAAACGACCAAAGCTTGTTTTTTTTTCCTTAAAATCACGAGGAGACATGTTACGCCTCAACAAAATTTATGCTTAATGTCGGTCCGCGACAACTCAATCAGTGCAACATTCAACATACCCAATAGTGGCTATAGTGAAGGGAACTACGTGCAAGTGTTTTGTATTCGACACATTGCACAAAATTTTACAAAAAGATTCAAGAATACAACTCTAAAAAAGGACATCGTGAACATGGGTAAGTTATTACATGTAAAAAATTTTCTTTTTCATTTTTCGCTTGTTTATTATTCACCCACATTATTAGAGAATAATTTGTTCTTAAATTTATATTTGTAGTATACGCACTGACCGAGCCACACTGCAACTACTACTACAACATCATTAGAGAAGACAACCCAGAAGCATTAGCTTGGGTAGACCAAATTCCAAGGGAGCAGTGGTGTCTTGCATATGACCAAGGAAGAAGGTGGGGTCACGTAACAAAAAATCTGGCTGAAGCAATAAATCATGTCCTGAAGAAGACAAGAAATTTGCCAATTTCTTCCACAATATTGGCCACGTACACCAGGTGCAACACCTACTTCACGAAAAAAGGCAGGCAAATAACTGCAATGCTGATTGTTGGTCATGTGTACTCTGAATATGCAACCAACTTCTTATAATATGCGGACTCCAAGTCAAACACGCACCATGTCTGATAGAAATACCACAAGATTCAAAGTGGAGGAGATGGTGAATCCTAGAGAAGTACGTCCTACAAGAAAATTTGTAGTCAGATTAGATGAAAGGTGGTGCGATTGTGGAAAGTTTCAAAAAATCCATCTACCATGTTCACATGTTATTGCAGTTTGCAAACATGCACATCACGACTTCAGCATGTACACAAGTCCCCATTATAGGCTGGATGTCGTCATTAAAGTATATGATAATTTGTTTGACGAGTTAAGACATGAAGAATATTGGCTACCATACCAAGGGCCACAGGTTTGGCCTCATCCTGCCACAAAAAGGAGCGAGAGGGGTCGTACTAAATCAAGTAGAATTATGACTGAGATGGACATTAGGGAAGGAAGTCAATCAAGAAAGTGTTCCTGTTGTAGAACTGAAGGACACACACAAAATCATTGTCCTAACAACCCTGCACTTAGATGATCCACATCGAACCACTTAGTTTATGTTGTACTTTTAATTGTGTTCAATAAATTTATCCTTTTATTATTATCTTTTATTCTTACTTATATTACAAAAACCAAAAACAAATAAAAATTTAATTTAAAATACAATAATACAATGGTTTTAAATCATTTTTATAATTTCCTTCATTTTTAATTTATTTTTTACAAATTTCCATTGTTATTTTTTGAATTCTTACACATAAATCATTTTAGTAATTTCCTTTATTTTAAAAAAAAAATATTGTTTAACAATTTTTTATCAATCTATATTTTGGAATTTATTTGCTACATTACAAATTACTACAACAAAAATTTAAACCATATAAAAAAACTAAGTATACAAATGAATTGTAACCTTTTAATATATAATTTTTAAATTTACTTTTATATTCCAAATTTCAACTAAAATAACTTAATACACAATACTAAATCTATTTTTAAATTATTTTTTTAACTGAAGAAATTCAAAAAATGATTTAATGACATTTATTTTGATATTTTTCCAAATAATACCTCAAATAACTTAATACACAATACAAAATCATTTTAAAAAAGAATTTAAACTCAACAATTTCAAAAATAAGTAAATTACATTAACTTTAATATATTTGCATATTACACCTAAAATATCTTAACATACAATAAATAATCTATTTTTAGCCTTTTTTAACTAAACAAATTTGAAAAAAAAATCATTATTTTAAAATATAATTCCAACCATTTTTTCAAAAAAATAAAATAAAAAATAACACCTAAAACTATTGTTTAAAAAATTTTCAAAAATTCTAATATAAAAAAAAAACAGTTCAGAATTTGGGTCCCTGGAGATCGAATTCTGATTGGCATATTTTAAAAAAAGTTGGCAATTTGTAGGCTAGAATTCAGGTCCTAGGGACCAAATTCTCACCTACATAAAAAACAATGTTATCCATGTAACTAGTGAACAGTATACTATGTTGGTTAATAAAGAAGAAAACCGTGCCAATGGCATAAAAAAAATCTGAGAGTATCCTACAAGCTCTAACTCATGTTTTGCAGCCTCTCTTCGAAATAAAATCCCAAAACTCACTATTCCTTACACTTAACACATGATTCTCTTTGTAGCAACCAAGTGTTATCGTCTAGGTTCCTATATAAACCTGCTAATGGCTCCAACATTGTAATTAAGGTCTACTCTAGTGTGACACAAGTACCTTAAACTCCCCATAATCTTCCTGTATGTAGTCGGATCAACACACTCATATGCAACATTTTTCTCAAGCTTCAAACCAACATCACAAGGGGACCCTACTAAATTACTTTGACTCATTCTAAACTTCTCAAGTAACTTAGTTGTATATTTAGTTTGATGCATAAGAATACCCTCCGTGTTTTCTCAAACTCGATGTCAAGAAAATAACTCAACTCCTTGATCTCACTTGTCTCAAATTGACTTAGCATTTGTGTTTTAAACTCACCAATCATTTCTTCACTACTCCTTGTGACAAGCATACCATCTACATATAAGCAGATAATTAGTTTTCCTTCACCCCTTAGATTCTTAATATAAACCCCCAATTTAGAGTGCACTTCAGCAACCCTATTTGACACAAAAACACATCAATTCTCCTATTCCAAGCTCTTGGGGCTTGTTTTAGGCCATACAAAACTTTATTGAGTTTGTAGACCTTGTGCACTTACTCTTTAACTTCAAAACCAAGAGGTTATAAGACATATACGTCTTCCCTAAGGAAACCATTTAGGAATGCAGATTAACATCCAACTAATGCATGCTCCAGCCTTCTCGGTTTGCTACTGACACCACTAAACGAACTGTTTCAATACGTGCCACAAGAGAATAGACTTCTCCATAATCCACTCATTCCTTTTTCAGATAACCATTTTCCACCAAGCGTGCCTTGTGTCTCACTATTTCACCTTTCGGTTCACCTTTATCTTATAAACCCACTTTAGTTCAATAGGCTTCTTTTTAGTCGGTAAATCAATTAACTTCCAAGTGTTATTCTTCTCAATCGATCTGATTTCTTCCTCTATAGAATTCCACCATTTTTTTCCTATCTTTGCATCTTTAAAACTGAGTGGTTCTGCTTCAGCAATAAGAGCAAAATGAATCAGATTACACTAAGAGGAAACCACAAAATCGTGAAGAAGATCATAATCTTGCAGGTGTATTGGTGTTTGTTTAATGCGAGATGAACGTCTTACTCCTTCCTGATCATTGCTTCTAGTCACATTTGATCCAAAATTATCTTCAAAAATCACCTTAGATTATGCTTCAACAGTCGTAGGCTGCTACAGTTCCATTCTGCTCTTTCATCGATTACCATATCTCTGCTAATACTCACTTGATTCGTTTCCGGATCAAAAATTCTATAGCCTCCCATTGAATGATACCCCACCAACATTTGTGGCACCCCTTTATCATCCAATTTCTGTCTTAGTTGATCAGGGACTCGCTTCCAACACAGCGAACCAAATGTCCCGAGGTGTGACACGCTTGGTTTCACACTTGTCCAAGCCCCCTCAAGTGTCAATTCATGCAAGCGTTTAGTGGGACACTTGTTCAGCACGTGTGAAACAATGCTTATTATTTCTCCTAGAGCAATTGAGGTAACTTCTTCCCACGTAACATGCACCTTACCATTTTCATCAAGCTCATATTCTTCCTTTTGGCACAACCATTATGTTAGGGCGTATAAGGGGGAATGACTTTGTGCACCAAACCGTCTTCTTTAATGAAATCTATGAATTCATTGGAGGCATATTCTCCACCTCCATCTGTCCACAACACCTTCACAGTCATCCCATTTTGCTTCTCTACCATTTTCTTGAATCTTCTGAATACATCAAACACTTCACTTTTCTGTGTAATAAGATAAACCCATGTCTTTCTCGTAGCATCATCGATGAAAGTACAAAAGTACTTGTTACCTCCAGGTGTTTTGACTTGTATAGGACCACAAACGTCAGAATAAACCAACCTCAATTTCTCTGTGGTCTTTATGGGTACCCATTTGCTAAAACTTCTACAAGTTTGTTTGCACTACACACAATCTCTGCAAACTTCTTCTGGAACGTTGATCTTGGGTAGACCATAAACAATTTGATTGCTTCCTAACTGATGCAAATCTCTGAAATTGAGATGGTAAAATCTTTGATGCCATAACAATTCTACCTTAGCTTCTACTGTAGAGAAACACCAATGTTTCAACATTTTCATCCCAATCTTAAAAGTCCAATTTTGGGACAAAATGGCTTAAATTACTGTTCTTTTGTGCTGATCGAACACACTAAGCAATTGTCCTCCATTTTCATTGAAAACCCTTTTTCAAGAAGTTGTCCAAGACTTATCAAATTAGTCTTCAAACCTAGCACGTATAGAACATTTTCTACTACAATTTGTCTCCCATCAAGATCCCTCAACACAACTTTTCCCACTCCTTCTACTATCAAGCTGCTATTATCAGCAAACTTGATCCTCCCATGTGAGTGTGGTTCTTGAACCTTCACAAACAAATCGTTTCTCCCGGTCGTATGAGTTGAGTAACCCAAATCTAGATACCACAAAGACTCATCATTGTTCATTATCTCTATCTGTGCCATTAGTGTTACTGCTTCAGAATCAGACAACTCTTCTTCTTTAGCAAAATGCGCTTGAGTTTTCTTGCCTTTCACTCCATCACCATTTCGCATTTTTGGGAAAAGTGTCCTATCCATTGACACTTATAACACCACACTTTCCTCTTGTCAAACTTCCACTCTTTCTCATTATTTCCACAGGATTTTTCCTTCTAATTACCTTCTTTGGAGTCACCTGTTAGCTTCAATTTCACTTTGCTAGCCACTAACTTTCTATTTGTCTTCTAACCAACCTTTTTACTCCTTTATTTATAACTAGTTCTTGCTTAAAGAGATAGTTCTTGAATCCTTTTTCTCTCGTTAATTTTGCACTCGTGATCTCCAATGAATGTTGCAAATCTTCTAAGTCCATTGAGTCAAGATCTTGTGTTTGTTCAATGGTTACCACTAGATGATCAAATCGTTGAGGAAGAGTCCTCAAGATTTTGTCAAGCACTAGTTGATCTGTGATGCCATTCTTGCATGCCCTCATGGCATTAACCAACTCTTGAACTTTTTCAAAATATTCCGCAGTGATCTCATTCTCTTCCATTGTAAAAAGCTCAAAACTTTCTTCTTAACGTGGGTAATTTAACCTTTTTATTCTTGTCATCATCTCCATATGTCTTAACTAGAATCTCCCATGCCTCCTTAGCAGTCTCTGCCTTCGAGATCTTGTCGAAGATTTTGGAGCTCACACATTGGTACAACAAGAACTTGGCCTTGCTATCAAGCTTCTACTGGATCTTGAAAGCCTTTTTATCTTCCTCACTCGCCTTCCATCCTAGATATTCAAGACAAGCCAGAATCACCTCTGATACATCTTGATACCCAAATATTGCCTTCATCTTGATGCTCCAATCATCAAATAGCTTCCCGTCAAACACAGGTTGGATGATGCTTTAATTACCGGCCATCTTCCTTCGTTCTTTGCTGAATAACCTTGAAGAGCACACACTATTCTTGATCCTAATAAATTCGATCTTGGATTATCAAGACAACTTCACAATGATGATAAATCTCTACTTGATGCAATCACCACTCACTCCACTTCGCAAACCACTCACTCGAACCTTTACATTTGTTTGTAGTTAAGATAGGTTTACCTATGAATTAGATAATAGCTTTGCTTTCTTAAATATTGTAAGTGTATATTATAATATAAATGCAACAACATAAATTAGAGGTTTCAGGAAGACTATAGTCCGTGAGTTGCCATCAATTTGGGGTTTAGTTTTTTACCTAATGTTAATCAAGTTTTATACATAAATTGTATTATTACCATTGGAATTTCTTATGATCGCTACAATTTTTGCTATATTTTCATTATGGTTTTACTTGGCAATTTGATAACGTTGTCGTTAACGCGATTAAATTAATACTACTTATGTATAACAATTAATACTACCTAATTTTGACAACTTTCTCTTACAACTTTAGGTGTCATCTTCTAATTGGTTTTTCATTTTTTATTTTTCTCATTCTTAATCTTTTAAAACCACTTAAAAGATGACACATCATGTTGTAAGAAAAAGTTGTCAAAATTTAGTAGTCAAAATATCATTGTCCTTTAACAAATTAGTTCTTATAAAAACTATACAAAAGAGTTTGTCAAAAAAATTAAAAAAAATATATAGGGGATTAAGATAAACAAGAAAGAAATAGAAAAGATATAAATGTTATGAATTAATGGTCGTCCATTGATTTATACAGTTACTCATGATTGATATGATTGATACTCATATGACTCATTACTCTTTATGTAAATATTTTGTATTAACTAATTTGATTTGTATACCATGTTATATCTATAAATAGGGCTCTTCCTATCAATAATAAGACACACAAAAAAGTTTTTCCCCCTATTCTCTCATTGCCTATTCTTCCTTCTATTCTCTATTCTTCTCTATGTTATTAGCTTTATTTCATAACACGTTATCAACACCATGCTTCAACCAACTGAGGGCTAGTAGAAGTTTTTTCTTTTTTAAGGACAATGTTCTGCTGGTCTCAATCCAGGTTTTTTCTAATCCTTTCTTCATTTACAATTTTATCATATATTCTTATTATTATATTTTATGTGCTAGTATATTCTTCATTTCTTATATTGTTTGACTTTATCAATTTTCTTCTCCGTCTTATTATTATTATTATGATGGTGATTATTATTATTATTATTATTTTATGTGTTAGTTCACTACAAAAATAATTATTTTTAGTAGGGGTTATATTTGACATTTCTGGGGGTTTTAACCCCCACTAATGGTTTTACTAGGGGTTTGCAATTTCCCTGGAAGAGCAAGCGTAGCTAACGGATTACCGGGGATTTTTAACAACCCCTGGAAATAGCGTAACTTACCGAGGGTTTCAAAAACCCCCGTTAATGCATGGGGTTCGAAAACCCTCATTAATGCTTGGGGTTCGAAAACCCCCGTTAATGCATGGGGCTCAAAAACCCCCGTTAATGCATGGGGCTCGAAAACCCCCATTAATTTTTGGGGTTTCGAAAACCCCCGTTAATACCCAAAGTTGGGCTTATATTATTATGACATTGCTATAATGCTAAAGTTATACTTTCGTGATAATTGATTTGTTGAGTTAATTTTTTGAGTATGAAAAGAACCTTATTCTATGGATTTTGTGAACTTTGTTCAATTGCATATTTATAAATGAAATTACACAAGAAATTACACAAAATCATTGCACCAAAGAAACAACCACTAAAATCACATGATTATCAACTTAAGTATAAATAAACATATAAATGAATAGAAACTGCACTTCACCGCATCTAAGGAATGAAGATATACATATATGGAAACTAAGACAATCTTGAGATCCATTATTTTCGTCATAATATCTTCAAGAGTACATACACATTTTTATTTTATTAATGCAAATTG
>Ga0214542_1004921_pt1 | contig 25953 bp, 23 predicted proteins | sample CNSS1metaG_FD_160096 | JGI IMG/M metagenome (GOLD analysis project Ga0214542, IMG submission 160096) | Root nodule microbial communities from cowpea collected in UCLA plant growth center, Los Angeles, California, USA - CNSS1 | ecosystem: Host-associated > Plants > Roots > Nodule | place: USA...
TATTATGATTATTGTACTGCATTTTTTTTTTTCTATATCAGCATCAGAAAAGAGAGAAACTATAAAATATTTTAATGGAAATAATGAAAAAAAAAATGGGAAATGAGCAAAGAAGTTTTTATGATAGATTTATTGTTCTCTTTTTCTTAAAAGTTATAAAACAAGTGCATGATTAGCCTAACCAAGTCAGCCAACTGCACTCCCACATACATACATGTGCGTCTTTTTAAATCTGTCAGTACAATGTATATCATGCCAGGATATTTTCACTTGAAAAAAAAAACTTAAAAATAGCTTTTAATTTATGTATAAAATATTATTTTTTTACTTTACGTCTTTTGTAAATGTTTATGGAGATATTGTTTAAATAGATTCAAATGCATAATTGCTTTCTATTTTTTTCTTTTCATTTTTATAAATGCTTTTTTTTCTCCCGTTCTTTTAGGACTGACCATTTAAGCATTTAAAAACATTGCCGATTAATAAAAACAAAGACATTTCGGAAAGATAAGAGTGGTTTCACAGTGAGAGTGAAGCAGAGGGTATATAAATTACTATTAGATGAATTCAACCCCGAAATGGGCCATTCCCAATTTTGATGGACTTGCATCGAGAGAAAATCACATCATTGTATAGAACTCTTCACAATTTAGGAAAACGTTTGGGTATCAGTCTGGAAACCTGGGAATTATATAAAACATTATCCGATAATATTCTTTATTTGAAATTTAAATTTAAAAAAAAAAGGGTAAAATCCTCGAAGGTGAAATGCATATTAATATTGTAGTTCCTACTTTCAATTTATATAACATCTAATAATATCTAGTCATAGTTATATATCATAATATTTAATATAAATAATATATAATCAAATAACTTGTACAGTAGGAGTTGATATGTTTATAAGAGTCGATTGATGTTAAGAGATATTTGCACAACGTCGATCGGTTCGAGTCAACAACACCTTCCGTTGGATACAACGATCACTGTGAAAATTGTGAGATTATGTGTCAACAAGCAACATTGCGTCAACCGATCTATCAGCCTTTAAAATTGAGTTGTGAGACTATAAATATGAAGATTTATATATCAACATCAACAACATAGTCTATATAAAAATAAGACTGTTACATATTTTTTTTTTTACGTCTTGGATCCAAATTAAATATTACTTTATTAAGAAAGTTAAAAGTGAATATATACGTTTAGGGAAGAAAAAAAAGTGAAACATATTTTAGATTTATCTAAAAATGAACAAATACTGATTTTAGTTTCAATAATTTTTTTTTTCATTCCCATCAAATACGAACTTATAATTCTTAGTATGTGGTAAACTTTTCATCCTTTTCTAAACTTTATTTTAAGATATATTTAACATATTTCACAACACTAATGGACTTTATCTGAAAAAAAAAATTTTGATTAAGAACAAATACATATTGATTTTTTTATGGTTACATACATATCTCAGAAATGTGAGTCAAAAGTTATGGGAGGAATTAGTGTTTTAGTGAAGCATTTATGATTAATTAAAAGCTGTTTTGGATGATATGGGCGCAGCAGCCGTCGGTTTTCATAAACAAAAGAATGCAATTCGGAATTTGGACCGGATGCGCTGGATTCAACACCAATTTGTCAACACTCCAAGCAAAAGTTAACACACATCCACACAGTGGACCAAGTTCAAAGAAAGTTAAGAAAGTTGAATGATGCAGAATTGAGAAATCCTGTATTTGCGGTTCAATATTTTTTGCGAATGGGTGAATCCAACTTCAAATTTATTTACACGTACACAGAAAAGTGAAACCCAGTAGGCCCAGCACCGTCCAATGAATTCTGACTTCCTTGCACAAAAAATCCTAACCTCTAAACAGAAAGCAAGTCGTATTAACTTTTTGCAAATATTACCACAAATGAGAAAGAAAAAAGATACAATAAGGTGACAGCCAATCCGAAAATGATGTGGCACGTGTGTAAAGCGAAAAGTAAAATGAGAGAAGCATGGAAAAAAGGGCACGGCACGCCCGAGTCGGAGTAGGGGGGGTTTGCCATGCTTGTCCGTGAGAGGGGTTAAGGTTAATGAATTCAATCAGTGCCTCATTTCATGTCATGCTTTTTTAACTTACTCACAAACAAACTCACTCCTTCTTTCTTTCCTTTGTCTTCTTCGCCTCTTCGCCGCTTCGCCTCTTCGCCTAACCGAATGGCCACCGCTTCCACCACCTGATCCACTTCTCCTTTTCATCTTATTTTGGTAACAATCACTTCCATCTCTCTCCATCATTCGATCCATTCTCCTGATTTCTCTATACTGTTTCCTCAACACTCCAACCCTTCTTTAATTCACTGGTTTAGCTCTCGTGCCAGATTTATTTTGACCGTTATTTTTTATAGATTAAATACGCCGTTATTTTTTTTTTCGCTAGATTTTATCACGATTTCACTGATTGTTGGATTTCACTAATATATATTGAAACGTGTTGGAGATTTTTTTTTAATTTTCTTTTATTGTTAGTATTTGGTTCGGTTCTCAGCTCGTGTTTTAGGTTTTATTCATCCGTGTAATTCATGCTGTTCACTTGTTGATGTTGATTTTGAAGTTTGAATACTAGTTTATGATATTTTAGAATACAATAGAATGATTTTTAAATCCTGTTGTTACAGATCCGTTCATACGGGGATAGATGATGGAGTCCTGTGATTGTATAGATACGCAGTATCCGCCGGATGAACTTCTTGTCAAGTATCAGTATATCTCGGATGTTCTTATTGCTCTTGCGTATTTTTCGATTCCGGTGGAGCTCATCTACTTTGTGCAGAAGTCGGCTTTCTTTCCGTATAGATGGGTGCTTATGCAGTTTGGTGCTTTTATTGTCCTCTGTGGAGCAACTCATTTCATAAACCTGTGGACGTTCTCTCCGCACTCCAAAGCTGTTGCTGTGGTCATGACGATTGCCAAAGTGTCTTGTGCTATCGTGTCTTGCGCGACGGCTCTGATGCTTGTGCACATCATTCCTGATCTGTTGAGTGTCAAGACGCGTGAACTGTTCCTCAAGAACAAGGCTGAGGAGCTTGACAGGGAGATGGGACTTATTCTTACTCAGGAGGAGACCGGAAGGCATGTTAGAATGTTGACTCATGAAATTAGGAGCACACTTGACAGACACACAATTTTAAAGACTACTCTTGTGGAGCTGGGGAGGACTTTGGGCTTGGAGGAATGTGCATTATGGATGCCTTCCAGAAATGGTCTGAATCTGCAGCTGTCCCATACTTTAACCTACCATGTTCAAGTTGGCTCTACAGTGCAAACGAACAATCCTATTGTCAATGAAGTTTTCAACAGCCCTCGAGCTATGCGGATACCGCCCACCTGTCCACTTGCCCGGATCAGACCTCTTGTGGGAAGATATGTGCCGCCTGAAGTTGTTGCTGTTCGGGTGCCTCTTCTAAATTTGTCCAATTTTCAAATTAATGATTGGCCCGATATATCAGCGAAGAGCTATGCAATCATGGTTCTCATCCTCCCTACTGACAGTGTTAGAAAATGGCGAGACCATGAGTTGGAACTTGTTGATGTGGTTGCGGATCAGGTATTGTATTCATTTGAGATTTCCTTTATCACACTGGTTTTCATTTCTTGTCTTGTCGGTTTTGCTTTTGATTGTATGTTCCCCATACCTTACTTCCATTACTGTGTTTTCCTTCACTCCTTGTTTGTTTGCTTAGACAGTCATATCCATTGTCATTGGCACTTGGAAAGTTCTGTTCTTACTGTTATATGGAACTTGTTCTGGAGTGTGGAATATTCAAGAGAATGGGAAAATGGTTATTATAGTAATGAAAAAGATAGTGAATTTTTGGTAAACTCAACCATAAAAGTTAGCAAAGGTGGAAGCATGGTCGAATGATGTAATTATAGTTATAAAAATATTTTTTTGCTGTATTTTTTTGCTCTTCACTTGGTGATTAAGACAATTAGAATGTCTGTGATATGTGTATTTATTACTTCTCTATTTAATTCAACCTCCACCATGTAGTCAATACACAGATCTCATCATGTCTCTGGTATTAGGGATAGGATAGACTTGATACTATATTAAAACTGAGAATGGACAGGCTCAAGAAAAAACTAACTCGGGGGGAGCATGATCCAAGTCATCATAAAGGGTTCTTTGTCTATATACCTAGTTGATGTGGGATAGTAACAAACCTCTTTTGGATATCCAGTAAAGGTGTAAACAGACATTTAATCCTGTCTAGTGTCATATATTGGCAGAAGAGATTGAGCTAATCTGATGAATATCTTTTTAGCTTAAATATAATCAGTAGTTCGTTGTGTGGGATATTCCTCATTCCCTGCTTCTATGTATGCCTCCTAGTATGAATAACTCTATATTAATTACAAGCGAAACGTTTCATCTAGTTGTATGCTTTCTTGGAATATTGTTTTCTTACTAAATTAAATGACTATGTTTGTATCATGTTTGAAGTTTGGTTTTTTGGAAATTGCCGTTTCAAAATTTTGCCCACACTTTCTGGTGTCATGGTGGGATTTTTTTTTTCTTTATGTCTCCTGTCAAATGGAGCAACATGGCTGTATTGTTAGGACTTTCAAAACATTTAAGGTCAGTGTCTATTCCTCTACTTGTTGAATTCATTTTTAGTTTCCAAACAGGTAGCAGTTGCCCTTTCTCATGCTGCTATTTTGGAGGAGTCTATGCGAGCCCGTGATCAACTCATGGAGCAGAATGTTGCTTTAGATTTGGCCCGTCGTGAGGCAGAGATGGCAATCCATGCTCGCAATGATTTTCTTGCCGTCATGAATCATGAAATGAGGACACCAATGCATGCAATCATAGCATTGTCGTCACTTCTCTTGGAGACTGAACTGACTCCGGAGCAGAGGGTTATGATAGAGACAGTGTTGAAGAGTAGTAATGTTTTGGCAACACTCATTAATGATGTTCTAGATCTTTCTCGACTTGAAGATGGTAGCCTCGAATTGGAAATGGGCAAATTCAACCTTCATGGTGTTTTGGGAGAGGTAGTTGCTATAAGTTTTTATGCTTCATTGTTCTGAAATAGCAGTAACATAATTCTCTTGTCTTTTACTGTGTAGTGAATTTTTGTATTGTCTTGTTTTTAATCTTAAATGCAGATTGTTGAACTGATAAAGCCAATAGCATCTGTGAAAAAATTACCCATTACTTTAATTTTGGCTCCTGATCTGCCTACGCATGCCATTGGTGATGAAAAGCGGTTAACACAAACACTTCTGAATGTGGTGGGTAATGCTGTGAAATTCACTAAGGAGGGTTATGTTTCTATAAGAGCATCTGTAGCAAAACCAGAATCTTTACAAGATTGGCGACCTCCAGAGTTCTATCCAACATCAAGTGATGGTCATTTCTACATTCGAGTCCAGGTTATGATTATGCCATTCAATATCTCAGCCTTAATTTTCTTAAATTTTTAGATATAACTTTTAGTAAAATCCCACGTGCTTTACATTCATATAGTGATGTGATTGTATTCTTAGGTTATCTAAATGATTGAGACATCCAGATCATCCATACGGATATACCGAGATAAAAAGCCTTGGAATTAATCCAAAGATATTTTTGTTGTCATTGTCGTCAATTTAGCAACTGTTAGAAGTTAATTTAAATTTGCTTTTTCTTTGTTGTTATTATTATTAACACAAGCATCATCGTATCCTTTGTTTAGGTTAAGGACTCTGGATGTGGGATTCCCCCACAAGATATTCCTCATCTCTTTACCAAGTTTGCTCAGTCTCGGAGTGGACCAGCCCGACCTAGCAGTGGTGCAGGTCTTGGACTTGCAATTTGTAAAAGGTAGGGGGAAACATCAAGTAGTACTTTGAATTGTCAACATGCTAAATGGATGTTATTACTGTAAGCGTAAATAATCGTTGTCTTTCGTCTATTAAGTCTGACTCCATAAAATTGATTCAGATTTGTAAACCTCATGGGAGGTCACATATGGATTGAGAGCGAGGGCCCTGGCAAAGGAAGCACAGCTACATTTATTGTCAAACTTGGGATTTGTGGCAGTCCAGATCCATCAGATCATCAAACTACAAACAGAAGCCAAGCATACAGTGGAAGTGGTGGCCTCGCCAGATTTAAAGCTTTCATCAAAGATGAAGACGACAGTGGTTTTTCTACTCGGCGCAATCAAAGAAGTTTCTAATATCCAAGACAGCAAAATTGCATACCTTCCAATCGTAGTCGACAAGATGGAGTAAGCCTACTCGTTATGCATGTACTAAATTGGGTAATTTACAGTTTGCAGCTGTAGATTAGGATTACTATGTCAGGCATATTTCTAACAAACAGTTTTCATCCGAACTCCTGCCGTATTTTAACTAGAATACAATACATGGAACAAAGTTCAGATATTGCGTTAGTGGCATTTATCTATAAAAGTGAAAGTATCGATATCAGTTCTTCATCTCTCACCATGTTACTTGGTTCGTTAGATTTTCTGTCTATAGTTTGTGTTGAACTTTAACTATATTGTGAAAAAGAGTATTATATAAGTGGACATACCAAGAAGCTTTGGTTTCGAATTTGTAGATTGGAGTTTAATGTTTGAAAGGAAAATGGCCGGTTCCACTTTACTATGGCAAGCTTTTCTTATTTCTATATCAAAGCATAAGCACCGCTCGGGTACTCTGAAGATTCTCACTGCAGAAACGCATTAAGTTGGCCATATAGTTGGATGAAAGCTAAAACGATGAATAATATCTTTATGCATAGGGAATCAATTTTACGCACAATCACAATAACCAACCCTAAATTAGGACCAAGTACTTTAGATTTCTTTATTCATACACTTCAATGTCATGTCAATTATTGCATATCTTTCACCATGACCACACTAATTTATACGTGGAACAATGATTCTTTAATTTCTTTTATGTATTTAATTAACTGATAAAGTTGATTGATTAAAAAAAAGAATAAATTTAAAGTTACGAATTCCAATTCTTATTTTCATATTATTCAGAATTTTTTTCTCACCTACTTATTCTTTTTCTTTCTTTCATTAAACACCTTTGTTTCCTCTATTTATCTGCTATTCTCATTTTTTATTTATTTATATCCACCATAATTTTTTTTTCTTTTCATTTTACCAAACGAAAATTAAGTGTATGCCTTGAATTAAAGTGTTTCAATAATACGATTTTACCATTGATACTTGATGTGCTTTCAGCACCACCCTAATATTATACCCTTTATATTTTAATGTTTAAGGTTAATATACATATATATATATAAGAAATATTTCATGTAAGGAAAACTTTACTATCTTCTTTTTTATATCTCTTAATGTTTTATGTCTTAAAATTATTTCAAATAATTGATCCTTTCAAATTTGAAGTCTAATTAATACAAATATTTATTTATCATCTCCTATAGGTGATATATAAATGAAAGGTCAGTATATTAAATAAGCAAGCCATTTTGGTTTAACTTAGATATACTAATATTTTAATCTTATTAAACAATTTTTAATTAGTGTATGTTAATCTTAAAGTAGAAAGGTGTGTTGTTTAACATTAAATAAAAGTAAAATAAAAAAAAAGTATTTAAATTATGAAATTTTAAAACAACTGCTTTGAATATATATATATATATATATATATATTATATATATATATTATAATTTTTGAAATATCTAAAAAAATGAGATAATTCTGAAAATAATTTACATTGACAAATATGGGAAGTCCTTTTGTAAGATGCAGTTTAAAATATCTCAAATGAACATTCTTTTGACAAAATTATATTAAAATACAGCATTCTATGAAGTTTATAAACAAAATACTTCACAGGAAATTGGCCTATCCATGCATGATGTTTTCCAAAATTACAAAATATCTCATTCTTTCCTATCCTTGCATTTTACATAGCACTAATCTCATCAATCAGTCTCGCATTTACGATTACCATAAACGTTACAACAATATATATTAACGTAATTCTGTAAAATCTAACTGATCTAAAAGATTCACTAGATAGTTTAAGTTCTTGAATATTGCAGGAGTCTACATCTTGGGCGTATAGGATATCGAAAAACATTAAGATGATACGGATATTGATGGCATATAGGACTACACAGAGCAGAAGAAATACGAACGTTTCACTAGTTTAAAAAACACAAACTAAAAATGTTTGAAGTTACGTATTAAAAAAACTAATTTCTCTAGTCACTAAGTGGACAAGACGGGAGACGGAGCTAATTTACATGTAGCCAACTTGCTTTTGTAGTTGAATTGTTTAAGCGGCGAATAAAACAAATTCAATCGGGACTAGACGATTCAAAGAACATTAAAGCCATAGCCATAAAAGAATTAACAAAAGTATTTCCGAAACAGTAACGATATCCGTACAAAAAAGCCAAAACACAAGCGAGAAAGAGCAATGTTATAATTTCATATACTTAAATAAAAACTAAAGAAGGTCTAAACCAACACAGAAATTCAACAATACTTGTCAAAACTACTTTAGAACAATAACTGAGAACGGCAGCCCCAAAAATTCTACGAGCCAATATCAGAATATGTGGCTCACTTCTTGGATTTCTTTTGTGCTCTGCAATGAAAGATGTTCAATCAGACAACACATAAAACCCGAAGGGTGTAAACATAGGACAAGCATAAATTAGACTACTCACTGGGCAGGCTGTGATGCTGTAGCAGCAGGAGCACTGGGTGCAGCTGATGCCTTTTCTCCTGGACCCTACATTTTTTCAAGAGGAAGAGCCAATGGTCAAATTCTATAATTCCAATTTCAGCAAAAATAATTTTGAATGCCCTAAATCCCCAAGTGCTCCAATTACTACTTTCACAAGTAATATCCACTCAACACAGTATGAAACTCACTTGGGCCAATCGCTCCTCCCTCCGGGCAATTTTCCTTTCCCTGCTGGCCTTGTTCTTGGCACGTTTGGCCTCAAACTGATCAGACAAGGTCTTCTCTCTTGCCTTCTCAGCTTTGGACTTGTGTATGCTCTCCATCAAGACCCTCTTGTTCTTGAAAACATTACCCTTAACCTTCATGTACATGTCATGGTACATGTGCTTGTCAATCTTCTTTGATTCCCTGTACTTGCGAAGCAAGCGTCTGAGCACACGCATTCTCCTCATCCAAAGGATTTTAGTGGGAAGCCTTGCCTCCCTTGTACCCTTACGCTTACCTGGTATTATTCAGGAAACAGTATAAGTAATCCCAATATTTCCTAGATGTTTCACCCGTAAAAAATTCATATAAACTTGGTATTTTGCAAAACAATTACACTGATAAACCCAATTATAAAGAGTTTTATCCATAGAAAATGACAGAAGGCCAAAATTATGCCATACAAACGTACAATTGTGGCTTATGGTGCCACCATTGCGGGACTCCTTCACATATGACACATGACAGTAACGTAAAAAACCCACCACACTATTCTGCCATGCCACCATTTAACAACATATTTTGCCAAAATGGAAAACAACCCACTAAAATATTTACAATTGCATCATATATACCAATGAAGTCTGGGACACTAAAGTCCGATTACATAAATAACTAAATTAAAGCCTTATCCAATAAGTAAATACTATGCAGGCGACAAGCACCTAATTATGTATATTTTTTTTGATCGAAAGAAAAGTAGGTTGACCTATTTCTGTACAAGTTGCAATATTTGTTTACTAGTTATACTGCAGAACTTATTTCAGGAAAAAGCTTATTGAAATATCATAAGCTACTTAAAAAACCCCAAACCATTCCTTAAAGTGGTTACTTTATAATATTAATTTACATAAACTGTAAAGAAGTGACCAATGGAGAAGATAAAAAAAAAAACAAATTATCTAACAACGATTAGATCCCCAATCCATGAAAGCGAATGATTTCACATAAGGGCAATTAGGGCTGTGACTAAAATTACCATATCCAGAGTGACGTCCTTTTCTCTTGGCCTCCTTCATCCGACGGGCGCGTGAGCGAGAGTGAATCTTGGTGGGTTTCCTGATGATAAACCCATCCTTAACCAGCTTCCTTATGTTTTGGCCTGAAAATCAAAAACCACCCAAGTGTTTAAAAAAAAGATACACAGAACCTCAAATAAGGCATTTGGCTCCCCCAAAAGCTATGCAATGATTAGAAAAAACAACAACATTCAACGGTAACACTAGTTAAATAGGATTTGCAATCTACGAATTAAATAGCTCGAGTTAACATCCGCATATTCACGGAAGCGTTCAAAAACTCAGAACAGTTCAGATCCTATGGCACCTAAAACGAAAGTATTAATAATGACAAAAAAGCGGGAGAGAAAGAGTTCGTACGAGAATTGGCCATGGAGATTTCGTTGACTTCATTGGGGTCAAGCCAAACCTTTCCTCTGCCGCACTTGAGAACGCTTGCGGCGAGGCGCTTCTGCAGTTTCAGCGAAACCATCTTGTGATGAGAAAACACCTTACAACCCTAGGGTTTCGATGAAGTGCCCATGCAATAATAATATACTTGTTAGGTTGGGTTTGTGTGTCATGGACTACTTCTCACGGCCCGTTTCACTATGTCAGTCTCAATGGCCCAATATAAACAGCCCATTTTGTAGAGTTTATACAAAAAAATTATATTCGGTTGGTTTTTTGTTCGTTTTAAATTAAATAAAAATAAAAATAATATTTTTAAGTTTAACTTATAATAATAAAGTGATTTAAATATTTTTTTAGTTGTTTGGAATCATCATTTCATTAACACGTTATTGTTTAGTCTTCAAGTATTGTGAAATACTATTTTTAACCTTAGAAAACATTTATAACATAATGTGATAAATGATGTACTCAATAATTTTTGACATTCTGACTTAATTGAGTAATGTGATTTTTTTTTTAACTTTATTGAAAGGCTTGAATATTAAACCTATACCATTCCTTTTTGTCTTTGAAGTAAAAAAAAAAAAAAATTTTTATTATTTCTCATAGTATTCTTTTTAATTATTGGATTAGACTACATTAGTAACATTGATAATGTGGTAAAATTGATCACATTAGTTTAATTGACTAACATGACTTTTTAAGAGATTTTGGTTCGATTGGAGTTAGATAAAGTTCCTGTTCCTTTGAATGAAATTATAAAATACAAAAGTGGATTAAAAAAAGGTTGAGTGAGATATTTAAACAATGTGAATGAGAATTTAAATATATGATAAAGGGAATATTTCAAATATTATTTAACTTCATATACTAAAAGCAACATTTGGCAAAATCAAATTACTGAACAAACGAAATATAAAAGTGGAAGACCAAAAGAAAAAAATACTCTAACTTTGGAGGACTAAAAGTATGTTTAGGCTTTCATCAAAATTTTTAAAAGAAGCATGTCACTTAATTACATTTATGTAACAAATATTGAATAAATCACTCTTCACATCTAATGTTCTAATGTCCAACTTGAAAAATATCATTTCACACAATTGAAAGATTAAAAATTAGAAATAAATTAATTTAAAGATGAAAGAAATAATGTTCGAGTTTATTACAAAAATATTTATATCAAAAATTTATTAAAGGTGGAAATTATACCACAAATCTTCTTAATGCACGAGTACAGCGATTAATTGTTTTGACTCTCGTTCTTTATTTTTATTTTCTAGCATGAATTACTGATTAATATGCCACTATCTCTTATTTAAAAGAAATTAATGACTAGAATCGTATTACAATTTTCCTTCCATCTAATATAAACATATGATTCTTTATCAAGTTTAACTAGTATTCATGATAAAGTTAGCTTCATATACACACTTCACAAAATGTTGTACGGGAACCTCTGGACTCTTTCTCACCAAATTATCAGTACCATCATCTTGTACAACAACTTCATAACATAATTCAATACTCATAATATACAAAACATGGTAAGCTACCTCCTTGGTTACCATTTATCTCACAACATATATCAATATTCTACATCATTAAAATGTCAAACATTCTACTGACTTTTATTCATGTGGTTATCATTTACTAAAATAAAATAAAATGAATATTTTTAAATACGGAAAGAAATTAATGTTTATTTTAAAATTAGAAAAAAATATATAAGTGTCATTAACATTATTTCAAGTACAATTTTTCTACACATTTACTGTTCTAAATTTTATGTATCATACATGTTAATAATCACCACTGTTCAAATATAGTCTTTATAGAGTATTATTAATTTCGCATTCAATCAATTTTTTACATACATTTTTTTTTTATAAATACAAAAAGTTAATTTTTTTATCATCGCAGTACCTATAAAAGTGCAACTAATGTAAGAAAAAAAAAAAAAATTTTCCCGATTAAAATAACGGGTGCTAGCTAGAAAAAGTAGGGTAAGAGAAGCATGAGACGAGAGAGTTAGTTATTCACGGATCTGTGTAGTGCACATTAGGCATGATTAAGTAGTTTTGTTTGAATAGTGGAGAAGTTTTAGTCATGAAGCTATCTATAACTGCGGACTGGTAATAATCATGGTCCATAAGCAAACACGTGCAACGCTGGGTTGAATTCACGGATTCTTCACCTCAGAAGATGACAACTAACATGTTTCTCCTTTATTTATAACATCCAACTCCATCCCATGGCCTAGTGTCGCACTTTCAGCAACCAAAGCAAACATTAAGAAACATATCCATGGAGGCCAAAAGCAGCGTCATCACAAACAAGCAAGCAAGGAAGAAACTCCTTCCAACCACTGCCTTATGTATTGGCGGCGAAGGAGGGATTGCGGGTCTTTTAGTATTCGGTGGAGCTCTGGCCATTGCAGGTTTCATGGCAGTTGCTTCTTTCGCCAACAACAAGCAAAAGGCAAAGGCCACCCGTGATCAACAAACTAAACCCCAACAACAATTGCTGTTGGACGAACACGAATGTAAGAATGAAGACGATCATGACACCACCCAGAGTCTCACCTCTCTCGTTAACAACTCATCAATCGAAAATGGAGATGCCACATGGTATATATATGCTACGTCAACACGCACTTGTTTATATATGTCTCTCTCTTTTTGCCTTGTTTAATTCCAACGCTTCGTGTTAACTACTGTCTGTATGTTACTGCTTGCAGCTATTGGACATCCGATACGAGCATCGACCAAGTAATTAATCCTTAATTCCTTTGTGTTTGTATGCGATCTTTCAATTGTCACAAAAACTTGGACATTTTTTTTCAGGAGGAGAAAAGTGAGCTTAAACCCAGGAGTGGTGATGAGGAGAGCCCAACGGAAATTGTGTTGTCTGACTCTTCGCCCCCACAAAGTGCGGCTTCGTCCAACGGAAGTGTTGTTGCGGATGAATGTATGGTATCATTGTTTAACAGACCCGGTGGCCAAGAACCAGAGCCGGATGAAAAGGATGAAGTACCTGAAGACGATCTAACATCCTCAGAAACAGAAACTGAAACTGAGGAGGAGGAGGAGGAGGAGGATGAGATGATGTCCGATGAAGTTTCAGAGTCTGGCTCAGAGGATACCTCAAAAGAAACAGGGACCACTTCCCTGGACTACAAGGAGGAACAAGTTTGGCCCTCAGAGCTGGTACAACGTGCAAAGCAAAAGTTGAAGGGAGAGAAGAACCATGTCTGCTCCCGCACTGATGTGGATAGCTCCGACTACGAGGAGGAGGTGACAATGGCACACCAAGCAAATTTGAACCAAAATCTGAACTTATTTATGGATCCGAATAATCAAGCGTTAACCTGGATTTTTCCCTTGCTGTTGCTAGCGCTGCTGATGCTCTTGGTTCTACTCACCTATCACCCACACGACTCATTTTATGTACTAGATGATGAGAGTCATTCGGTAGTCAGGCGAATTTAGAGGATCAAAAAATGTTAGACATTTTCCCCTTCAATCATCTTAAAATTTAATTTTAATGAGTGCCACCAATATAGGTTTCCTAAAATTTAACATTTTTTTATAAATGCAAAAGGTAACATTATATAGTATCTTCTTAATGAGTTTGGAAAACTACATTGTTATGAATTAAGATATATATGGAGAAAAGATTGCTATAACATGATTTTTAATACAACTTTTATTGTTTACTTAGGATTTGTTTTAATTCATTAATCATAAATCTTTCTTGCTATAAAGGTTTAAAAAATTGCAATATAATTAATTATCTCTGCAAAAAGAACACCATTAATATGCCAAATCTAATCTCTATTCAAAATTTAAGAAAATTAATAAGTCTCACTTTAAATTTACTTAGCTTTAATCATAATTTCATAGTTCCTGATGAATTTCTACTAAAGACAGTGTACCAAAAAGGGTACTACTAACATTTTATTGGAAATATATCTAAGCCAACATTTAATATATTAAAATTAATATCTATTTAAGATTTATGAAACCTTGTAACTCTCATTTTAAGTTTACTTAGCTTAAATCGTAATGTTATGAATTCTTACGCATTCCAACTGACGACAAAGTGCACTAAAAAAGATTATTAATAATTTTAGTGGAGAACCCATATACCAATCAATTAAAACACTAAAAACTCAAATTATTTATATAAATTACAAAGGTGATTTTTTTAAAAGAAATCAGAATGCGTTTACTGATCTTGCTTATCACAAATACCGAATATTAGCCAGTTTTTCCCCAAATTAAGTAGGATTGGAAGTCTTCCGGCCAGGAAAGTGACATTTTGTAACAGACACACTAGCAATGTCCTTGGGTAAATGCTTAGTTTCTGCACAAGTAATTTACATTGTATATTCCTTTATCCTATCACTCTTTTCTATATACAGTGCCTCGAGTTTCGAGTTTTTGACTCAATAGGCTGCTGCCGGATTATTGGGTTAGTAAGTTCGAATAAATATATGGGAACTATAAACAAAATTTAGCTACATAAATGCCTACGTTGCTGTGGACAAAACTTAATTCCCTGGTCTGGGTCTGTAATCGTTGGACAAACTGTAGTAGACGCCGAGAGGCAATGCAATCGAATCAACTAGCATTCCAGAACGCCACGTTCTTCCACTAAGCTCGGCCAGCTGCAACCGGTAGACCATCCCAAAACACCCAATATCAGATCTACTTTAGAGCAAGCACTGACCTGAAAAACAACTTATTTGTGTAAGATGACAAAGTGCACATTTGATGAACAAAGATAATCTAGATTAATTATCAATCACAAATGACTGTTTTCAGATATTATACTGTACCAAATTTTCTAAATTTCCTTCAACGTGAAATACCATAACAGCCATTCCCCTTCCTCCATCAATCTCAGCCTGCTCATTTGATAAATAAAAAGTGTTATAGACATGCCAAAAGTTGAACCATACTAATATAATGTCGAGACGTCTTATTTGAGTACTGCATAATTGCTTGGATTTTGGTTTAACCACTCACCACACAAGAACATATGGATATGCCAGCAGTGGACAACACTGTAGTGACCTCAGCCATCATGCCTGAAATAATTGTTCAACAGGTTACAATCGAGATGGCAATATAACGTTTGTTTAATGTGTCAGAGAGATGAGTCATCAACCAGAGCATTTAATGAAACACTACTAAATATTCATTTCTCCATTGTACCATCCCCCATCTCTAAGCCAAATTCTCACCCAATGCGTTTCACCACCTAGATATCAATCTTCGCTTAAATTATTAGATCCGAAAAATATAGTTACCACAATGTTCATAGGCCACAAGGTGTAAAGCCTCCATTTTACTGGCACGGATAATCAGTAAAAAATATCCCGATTCTTGCATAACATATTCTTATCAACAGTATTCGTTTGCATTTTTCACATTCAAGCAATAGCAGATTTAATAATTATTCAGAAGAGTAAGCTTACCTCTTCGGTCTATACATACTACAGATAACCACTGGATGGAGTGCCCTTCCATATTGTGCCAAGAAGCAATTTTCTGGGCTTGCCAACTTTCTAAACCTGGCAGGACCTCCTTATATCTTGGAATGTTAACTTGAATCATCTTTGCAACAAGGTTTCCCTGCAGTAACGTCTCCCCTTTTCCGTTGAAACTTTCACGCTGCACATGCTTATTATGTTTCCCGTTGACCTTGGGGACCCAAACACTTCCATTCTTACCCTGGAGGACAGTCTCAATTTTTGTTGACGTTGATATTTCCTCTCCATTCACAAACGTTTTACCCCATGGATATTTGGAACCACTGGAACCTTTTGATCGTTCTTCTGATTCACTATCCCCCTCAGAGTCAGTAACGAAGTCATTGACTGCTTCCGTAGTGATATCAGAAGCAGAGCGTGCAGCTTGCTCCCTTAGAAACTACACAAAGATATAAAATGTTTATTTAAAACACAAATTGTCAAGGTTAAGCCTTCATACGAAATCTTACCTTCATTATTTTGTGTCTCGCACTCCGTGTTTTAGCATGTTGCAACCACTGTTTATGCCTCTGAAAGGCAGATTTGCTGGAAAGTGCCTGCGAGCACAGTTAATATTTTGAGCTCTAATGAAGTGAAAAACAAATATATACGATAATTGTGACTAACCATTTATGTATGTATAAACAAAATATTTTCCTTAAATAACAGTGTAAAAAGTGTGTAAACAATTTGTCTTTGTCATGGAAGAAACATACAAATTAAATTGAAGGGGAAACATAATGCAACAAGACTACAAGTCGTAATTGCTTCCTCAATGACTTGAGAATCATAAGGAAACATAATATTTTTAACAACTTCTAAGAATAATTGTATCATAATATATTCAATAGATAGTCTAAGATATTACAAATATATTATGATATACCGAGATATTCTATATACTAGCAAGGTATTCTAACAAATAAAATTAGAGTAAACATGCACTTTTCGATGCAAAAACTAACAGACAGCACACACTTAGAGCATAGAGAGAGAATCATATAATGCAATAAAAATAACAGCATATCTTCCTAATTCTAACATTGCAAAGTAAATTTATATTTGCACATATACTTAAAACAAAATTAGTTTCCAATTACATCAATCTATCAAACAAAAAAAAAAAAAAAAAAACACTTAGGATGAGTTGAGCAATACTGACATTATATGTGATTATCTCCACAACTTCTGCATTTGCAAGTACATGTGTGGGAGAAACAAGATTTCCATTGACCTGCATTTACACCAAATGCGCCTCTAATAATTCAACAACACATTTACATATCTTCCATGACTAACATGATTTAAGAATGCAGATGTGGAGAGTTATACCTTCGCGGCTACCATCTTGTTTCCTATTTCAGTGTGTATCATATAAGCATAATCAATGACACTAGCACCCTGAGGAAGATTCTTAATCTGCAAATAGTGCGACAAAATATTATGAAGAAACAGCAGCTAATATTTAGATACAAGTTTCTAGTTGTCTTGTTGATTTTTTGGGGGGGAGAGGGGTGTGGGGGGAATTAGTCATATAATACATGATATAGTCCATCCTTACCTCTCCCCTTGGTGTGAACACAAAGACACGACTACCCAGCAGATCTCTTGTAATAGTGTCCACAAATTCCCTAGAACTCATGTTACCAACAAACTCTTCTTGCCACTCTCTAATTGCATTCAGCCAGCCAATCTGTAGAAACGGAAATACCTCATTCATGAGATCAGCATCAAGATTTTATTTTTGTTGCATTTTACAAAGCCAAAGTTTACCATTAGGCTAACAAACTAATGGAATCAAAATTGGGTAATGGCTACACCAAAATCTCTCTTTAAAATTTAAAAGATTATTTCTATCATAATCTCAGGGCCAGATAACATACTCTGAGAGCAATGTTAGCGTTGTTAAGACAAACTGTCTTCCCTCTTGAGCTTTTACCACTTGGTGTAGCACTTCCAACCAAGCCAGTGACAAATTCTCTCCCACTATAATGGGCAGCAATGCCTCTCTCAGCTATCAAATCCATTTCTTCTGTTCTAATCTGTAAAAAGTAAGACACTAATAAGAAACTTTTATTGTGAACTTCTAGCCGATCCAGACGAAGTTCTAATCTGGACCCATATTTATAAAAATTAGTTAGTGAAAATGGAACATGCGAAAGTAAAATTTACAAAATGCAGAAAACAAAACCTGGACTTCTAGCCTAAACATGCTTTCGTACAAAAATGGAATCACAGTCGTATGGAGACTTTGGTAGCCATTTGGTTTGGGGGTTGCAATATAATCCTTCACCTAGAACAAATCAAATATTTCTCACCGGTCACAAAGCAATGAAAATATATTTCTCTAAAAACTAACACTTTCTATTCTCAAATCGAATAAAAAATATCATACGTACAGATCTAGGAATAGGGGTCCAGATTCCATGGATCAACCCCAGAACATGATAGCAAATCTGCAGAAAACATGAGAGAAAAGCCTTTTTATATATCGAAAAAGGGAAGTGTAGGGAAGTGTAGCAGTCATATTTGAGACCATGATAAGTAGTTACCTGTTGTGGATTGCATAAAGGCCCAACCCCAATGCATGGCTTTGGTTTAATAACAATACGAAGCTGGTTACAATAAAAAGTTGGTTTTCAACAAACAAACTTGAAAAGTTTATCCAAATCTCTAGAACATTAAGTAATCCAGGTCATAAAAGAAAGCAAACCTGTGCAATTTGGTTAATCTCACTGATTGAACTTTTTGATTTGAGAACAGCCTTATAGATACTGCAAACGACAAACAATATTTGTAAATGAATATTCAGAAAAGTACATCAAATTATAAACAAAAGATGCATAATGATTCAGAAGAATAGAATAGAAAAACTATGACATTTAAAGTGTACATCATGTCAGATACGTCAACCAACATAAACAGTTGAATAAACAAGGAAGCATAGACATTCAGATCTGTGGTTTAACCTGTAAGGCTCTTTACAGACAGCACGGACTTCTGTTTTAACAGTTAGAAGGTCTAAGAATTGATCATCTTGGATTTTCTTCATTAATATTTTGTTTGCCTATCACAGAAAGAACAAATAAGCTTAATCAATGGACTATAGTGATAGAATCACCTGGAAAAAAGGTCAATAAATGGAAATATAAAAAGATAGCAAGCAGTTATAATTTGTTAACTTGTCTCTTCAAACACCAATTTAAGATAGAGTAGCATTACCTCCAGAAGTTCTTTCTCATGTTCTTTGTATAGCTCTGCTACTCTTCTCTTCACCTTAGCATAGTCTTCCGCATTTGTGTACATAAATGACAGATTTTCTAGTTCTGACTGTATCATCAAACAAGAATAGCTATGAATCATAATATATCAGAATTTCCCTCATGGGAAGAAATATTGGTTTATTATAATTAACTTAAAAGAACTTTGATCCTCAGTTCTACTATAAATATGCAGACTCATGGCATTACAGGAACAAAAAAATCATGAATGCTAGTTCTCAGAGATTAGGTAATCATAGGATACCTTAATTTGATACATCCCAAGCAACTTCGCTAAAGGAGCAAATACCTGCAATGTCTCCATTGCAATGCTAGCCTGTGCACAATGTATTCAAGTTAGAAACAATTTAGAATCTAGGATTTCTATGCATATAACAAGATTAAATAAATAACAATATTACTATAACCTGTTGAAATGTAATGTTATTTTATTATTATTTCTTTTGTATGTACCCAGCTTTAAGGTTAGGGTTCAAGGTAAGTGCCTTGCCTCTTTTTTCTAACCATACATGTATACATCAATAAAAGGTAAAACAATGTAAGTTAAATACACTATACTTTCTTAGGTAGAAGTGGATCCAGGTAAAGGCCTAACTGCAACTACTGACTTGTGGGGAGAACTTGACATAACCGCCACCCCCAGGCCTGAGTATTAGTATTATTATAATATCCTATTAGTATTATTATAATATCCTATGATGAGAACCAGTCAAAACCAAACAATGGTGATATTGCTATAACATGTAAGCTTTGGGCATTTTTAGTACCATTCACATTATGTCATGTTTTTAGGAAAATCAATGACAATTATGGAATGAAGTAAAGGCCAATCAATGACATATTTTTACTCTTAAACACTACATGGCCATAACAGTTTCCTCCCAACAGAACACAAAAAGTCTTTCAAATCAGTGTCCCTAACCTGTTTATGTGGAGGCATATGCGATAGCGTACGCATGTTATGCAACCTGTCTGCTAATTTGACAATTATAACACGAACCTGAAATGACACATATATTAGTTGCCAAACCACTTTCAATATGCAACACATTTGGAACAGACAAGAATATATTAGGTCACCTCCTCTGTCATAGCTAGAAACATTTGCCGAAGATCTTCTGCTTTCACATCTTGAACGGAATCATTTTCATTCTTATACTTCAACTTTCCAAGTTTTGATACCTAGTTAGAATTTAGAATGTTATGTGCATTTAATTTACTTGGTAAGTTTATGAATGTAGCACTAAAGCTATAGGAGACTTTCGATTTCCACCAACGTTTTTCAATCAAGATTCAAAAATAATAAGTACCTTGGTCTCTCCTTCCACAATGTGGCGAACGGTAGCACCAAACTCCTCCTCTATCCTCTCAAAAGTAACGACATTTGTATCCTCAACTGTATCATGAAGTAATCCAGCAGCAATTGACTCCCAATCAAGTTCCTGGACAAACGGTTGGATCCATAAAAAAACATTGATTTGGTTTGGTACACACATTTAGCATGTCAATTTTGCAAGAGAGTAAACATTTCTTCATAACTCACAAGTTCTCCAAGAATACGTGCAACCTCGACTGGGTGAATGATGAAGGGTTCACCGCTTCGTCTTTTCTGACCATCGTGAGCTTTAAATGCCAACTGTAACAACCAGGAATAAAAAGAAACAAAACAAAAAAAATAAATTAAGTAAATCCTACTGTGTTGAAGAAATTATTTTGCCAGAAAGAACATGCCAGGCTAGCTTCTCCAACTAATCAACTTACCATAAAAGCATTGTGGACTAACTCCAGTTCTTTTGAAGACAGGTACGAAATAGCAGGTTTAAGATCCTGAGGCAATCATGTGACAGGTAATACGACTCAGCCACTATCAAAGAGGATATCCCCATTCACAGAACTATAAACAACAACAGAAATGATTATGAAAAATTCAGGACTATACCTCCCACAAACTTTTTGGGGAAAACTCAGTGGCAGTGTCCGAAGAGAAGGCTGAAGAACAACATAATTGTCCTCTTCTAGGAGCAATTTGGGACATGTTTGACCTAGACAATCCTTCAAAAAGTACAATACCAAGTGGTTCATCGGAACATGAACCACCTACACTAAAAGCTTCACATCCCTGCCAATTATGCAAGATTAACAGATAACCTAGTTAGTAATTTAAACATCTCTTCTAACCATACTGACTCACAGAATGCAACAGAGGTCAACAAAAAGGAAAATTATCAATCAATCATTCTCATACCAAGAACCAGCATCCCTAATTCAATTAAAAAATTGAAAGCACTCAAACATGGAAGGGCCAAGGGAAACATAAAAACTTACAAAATTATACCGGTTCCTTCGTCCATTACGTCCGTTGGACAAGTCCGAACACTGGTGAGGAGGATGAGCAGTGCTCGCAAGAAACCCACTGAGAACCCTCGGAGCTTTCCACGCGCAAGAAAGAAGACTACAGTCGAATTTTCCGCTTCCGTCCCCTCTCCACAGCTTGCAGGCATTCACGCATTCTAAAGAAACTGCAGCACCACACCGTCACTCAGAAAACGACACTCGCAAACTCTTCCACTCAACAGAAACAAGAGCTTACGAACCAAACGCTAATAGGCACATTCAGTAGAATTAAAGAATCCAAAGCCCGGGAATTGGCACAGGGAATAAAGAATCTAGAGCGCATCAACAGAGTGGAAAAAAATTGGGAGGAGGATGTTTTAACGCAGGTTCAGTAGACGTACCTGACATGGAGGATGCAGAGGCCATGTTTTATTGAAAGAGAGCAATCTCATTGAATCTTGAATCCCGAAAGTGTGTGGAATCGGAAGCAACTGGCGAAAGATTGGGTCATTGAGGTTTGGATTGAGAGGGAATTGGAATTGGAGAGTGAGAGTGGTTGTGTTGTGAAAATAAGGAATGAAAGAATGGAAGAGATGAAACAAGTGCGAGCGATAACAAACACAGCTTCCAGGGGATATCGAGTTTAGCACAGGCCACACAAATACCGTTTCGTAAAGATATTTTTCTCTGACTCTCTTTTACATTTAATACTCTATTCTATTAAAAGGGAATAAATCAATACTTACTTAAGTTCGTTGAGTTTAACCACAAAATTTATTGATATTAAAAACAAAAAAACAATAACTATGATTACTGGTATCAATCACACAACCTTCTTATTCAGTTAATTAGGTAAAATAATAATAAAATACATAGAGATATTAATTACAGAGAAAATATTAATAAGTATTTAATAGCATTAATGGCAATGGTTTATTTTACATGCACATAACTTCTAACGTTTAATATTTGAATGGTTTAAATTAATGGAATTTTATTAAACTTTTACTCAACCTATCCACACATGGTTGATTTTTGAAGTACAAAATATTGTCTGAGAGTATAATAATTGATGGTCCTAAGATCGGTCGGAGTCAGATTCCTGCCGTATAGAAAGCTAAGTCAGGCCTCGAGAAATAAAATTATTTATATCGAAATAAATATGTAGCATTAATATAATATAATTAACTCTAGGTCTCGGTATCTTTAAAAAGAAAATTCTAGACCACGAGATAAAGGCATTCACAATTTTTTTTTTATAGTTGTTATTTCTTATTCCTTTACTTATTTAATTTTATTAATCACCAATTAAAATATATGTGTAAGTTTGTTCAATTTTTTTATAATAATAAAATTATTATTAATGTTACTATTATAATTATAAAATTAAATATATATTTTTTTTATTTTATTGTAAATCGTTTTTATTGATTTATTGTGTAGTTTTTCAATTAAAAGATAGTTAAATTCAAAAAAATCAAATAAAAACGCTCAATTTTAAAGTGTAAAATCTTATAAGGTGGTATTTTAGAAATGATAGTGGTTTAAAAATAGTGAGATTCGATTATTTTAATATTAAAAGGTTTTAATGTAAATAGAATTATTATAAAACAGTTTTATTATTTTAAAACACTTTATCTCTATAAATCATTTTCTATAGTTCTCTGACTTATTCCTAAAAGTTATGTTTTTCTAGTCATTTGATTGAAAACTCGAGACGGTATGATTTATCCTCTCGACGAGCACTTCAAGTTGAACTGGACTTACCAATTTCTTCGTTCACCCTCTTTTTGATCTATTTTTATTTTTTGTTGCATGTGAACCCACTTTCGCGCTTGCATGTGTTGTTTTAATCATCATTATGAGTCGTTGCAGATCAGTGATCATAGCGGTATGTCTGATCGTTCTTGTTATGTTCTTGTTATGTTCTTGTTGAGTTAGAGGCGTTTGACGTTTATATAGCTGTTTAAGCAGGATAATAGGTCAGACATGTAAGGGAAGCTACTTACACGCACTTATTTTAATTATAGACATGTTTGAATTACTCATTACAGTGTGTTCTACTGTGATTTGCTGGCTGACATGATTGGGTCGTGTGATGAATTTTACTTGTTGAACCGAGGTTAAATTCTCAAATTTACATGGTTTGAGTTATATGATGAAATTCTGAAATATTGTATGGTGGTACTAAGAATTTGCGGTTGTATCTGAGTTGTGGTATGGTATGAGATATATGAAATTATGGTATTGCAATTAAGATCAGTTAATATGTATGTTTGCGATAAACTTGACTTTGATTTGTGTTTTGCATCTGTAAAGGTTCTTGGGATGACTTGACTGACTAGAGAATGCATAATTATGCAGAAATTAAATTTTGCAGAATTATGCAAATTCGTTGAGCGAGCATTACTTGCTGGATGAATTTTTGGTGAAGGAATCACTGTCTTAAAAGTCGTAGGACCGACATTACTCGATGGACAAATTATTGGAAGAAGTTTCTCCTAGAGTTCTAGTGATACACTAGCTAGACGAACAATCTGTCTCTGATCGGAAAGGTACTTTTCGTCCAGTGAGAAGACGTGCTCGCTAAGTGAGTGGATCAGAACTTGAACAAATGCTGATTGATTTATTTTATAAGCTATGTAACTTCCGTATTTTTAGTTTCAATTTAGTCCTAATTTTTTAGTCACAATTTAACATTTTTTTTGACGAAAACATAAATCAAATAAACATTTTTATTTTTTTATTATATTTTATTTTATATTTTATTATTTATTAAGATTAAATGTTATGTTTTATAAAAAAAAATTAAAAGGCAAACAATTTAATTTCCATCAATTTCTAAAATATTCTACCTATAATTTAAAAATAAAAAAATAAAAATAAAAATTTTAAAAACATATACATAATTTAAAAAAAAATTAAAAATTTCCCTTAGATAATTCGCTAAGTATTTTAAATGTACAATAAAACTATAAGTATTTGCACATAATATGTGTCATCAATGGGTGATAATACTTATTATTGGAGGATTTGTCACAAAGATTTATTTCTTTATATCTTGTTCGTAAAAAAATGTATCAATTGAGAGATGTTATTTTTTCTCAAACTTTCAATATTATTATTTTTTTCTAATGACCAGCACTACCTCATCTTTAGTTTTTATTCAAAGCAGATAATCTTTCACTAAATGTGGTTTATTTTGTTAACTTTATTCAACTTTTTATTATACAACCTATAAAGAATGGATTGTGTGGGTCAAATATATCTTCGCATGTTTGCTCTTTGCAAGGATAAAAACGATGCAAATATTATTACACGTTTTGAATTTTGAGTTATTAAATTTACTCTCTTCTTCAATATATATACAACATTATCGCATATCAAGAGTGAATGTTCAAGAACGTAAAGTACAAATCAAAATAGTCGCAATGACAAAGACAATGATCGAAGATTTGTTGACTGACTATAAATCTTACTTTCATATACAATACAACTTACTAATATTTTATTCCTATTGAAATAAGTACAATTAACTCTTGTTGAGTAGAAATATCTAACACTAACTCCTTTACTAGATAAAATATATGATGTATATTGAAAATATATAGTACGTACATCCATTTTTCATATGGAGGAAATAACTATACATATAAAATAATTTTAACGATTATAGTAGGATACGATGCATGAATTGATTTAGCTATTAGAAAACTGAATTGAATTTTAAAACTGATTCTATAGGAGTCAAGTAAATTATATAATGATTAAATGAACTAAACTAAAATAGATTACAATTTAAGTGAATTAAATTGTTTTGAATTCTTTTTGATTTGCTTAAACTCTTTAAATTATTTGAATTGTTACCCATAAACATGTTAATTTAAATATACTTTCCAATCTTATAAGGTACAATCCAATTTAGTTTAATCAATTGTATTTATAAACAATTTAGTTTTTAGATATTAACCTAGTATAATAATTTAATCAAATGAAAAAAATCTGTAAACACCTTGGCAAAATAAGGTTTAAGGACAGAAAATCCCTTCCACTTATGTGAAACCCAATACTTAAAATTGATGGTTCTTTCTTCTGACACCTCCAAGTATTTCTTCTGTACCTCCAAAATTTTTTTAAATTTTCAAAAAGCCCTTTGACCATTTAAAAAAACTCATAGACATCACACCCCAAAAATTACTTCCGGATGTCGACTTCCGGAAGTCAAAATATATGATTTCCGCAAAATATATCTCCGAAAGTCGATTTCCGGAAGTCAAAAATCGTTACCGGAAGTCAAAAATCATTACCGGAAGTCGACTTTCGAAAATAAAAAAAAAACATTACCGGAAGTCGACTTCCAAAAATCAAAAAACATTATCAGAAGTCAACTTCTGGAAATC
>Ga0214542_1004922_pt1 | contig 25951 bp, 10 predicted proteins | sample CNSS1metaG_FD_160096 | JGI IMG/M metagenome (GOLD analysis project Ga0214542, IMG submission 160096) | Root nodule microbial communities from cowpea collected in UCLA plant growth center, Los Angeles, California, USA - CNSS1 | ecosystem: Host-associated > Plants > Roots > Nodule | place: USA...
TAATCTTACTTTATTATAAATTAAGTTTCTAGATACTAAATCAATTTTAACTAAAGTTTATTCTCTTATTTATATTGTTATAATTTTATAGTTTTATAATTTTATGTTTCATAATCATGTAATTATAATTTTAATTAATTTTAAAATAATTTTTATTAAATACACCAAATCCTTACTATGGATCACCTCATCATGATCTTTTGCACCAAAATATTTTGATGATTTAATGTATTACAAAATTTTTAATAAAGACTCAATTGAAAGTTTTTAAATTAATGAGAAACTCAAACTTAATTAAACCAAATTTAAATATTTAATTATAATTTTTATAAATGCATTAAAAAGTAAATAAAATGAGAAAATAGAAGGAAAAACATTAAAAAGGTTTTAAAACTAAAACAATTGTGAAATACAACAAGTCATAATAAATAAATGTTTATATAAACTGTAATTAAGTTTAATTACTAATTTGGTCTCAAATCGAGAAAAAACCAAATTGCTTCATTTTAAAATAGAAATAGAACCAAATTGAATCAAAATTATAAACAAGGGGACTAAATTGAAAACAAGCACAATCATATGATAGTAACATGACACATGACATTATACCGACACAATATTAACACCAATCTAACAAAAATGATTAGAGGACTAAATTGAACAAATAAAAAATTAGGCTTTTTGAAAATTTGAATAAAATTAGAGGACCAAATTAAGTATTAAACTATAATATAACTGAAAAGGTAATTATACCGAAAATCTTTTATAATGTACTCCATAAATTTATTGTGAGGTCCTCAAGAAAAGGTTGATTTGCATCGATGGTTGACTTCATTTCCAGCCCTAACTAGTAGGGATGTCAACGGACAGAGACAAGTTTCGCTATCCCATACTCATACCCGTAAAAAAAATTCATCATCATCCCCATACCAAAACTCAACGGATATCAAACTTTTGTCTCATCCCCATCCCCACCCGGTAACATGTATAATTTCGTACCCATATCCATTTTCTTACTACTTCAATATTAATTTTAATTAATTTTTATAAAAAAAAAATTACGGTAAAGTAAACATAATATTATCAAATATTCAAAGTAGGAAGATGGTTGTTTCTTCGATATCAAATACTTCGAAATAATTTATAATTGTTTAATTTTAGATTAAGATACCAAAAAAAATTTCATGAAAACCAAAACATTTATTAAATTTACCAACATTATAAAAAGAAACCAAATATTCAAATTAAAATATACTTTAAATGTTTGTTTACTTCAATTTTTAAAATTCTAATGAATCTTTTTTTTATACACTAATAAAAGTTATAATACATCACTTGATCAAAATGACGCAAAAAACAAATAATAAACATAATAATAAAATTTTAACATAAATCTTGTATCTTTTGAACTCCAATATATGTTTAATGTTGATAAAAAAATATTCATGACAATTACATTAAATTTTTATATTGTAATAAATAAAAGTTATTTATAAAATTATAGTAAAAAAATTACAGTATGATTGATATTGAGTTAGAAAATAAAAAATAACTAGATAAAATATATCAAAATAGTATTCTACATGATAAAAATAAACAACAAATAAAAATATTAAAAAATTAACAAATGTATGTTTTATAAACAATTTGAGAGACTATCGAAAGAAATCACACAAAAAAAAAATAAACGTATAATTAAGGGTATGATCAGATGAAAAATACATTAGAAATCTAAGAAAATTTTTCAAATATCAAAATATATATCAAGAAATAACAAAAATTGTTTTCACGAAATAAAAAAGTTCTTTAAATGAAACAAAAATTAATAATAAGTAAAGATTATTTTTATATTACCTAGTAAATAAAAGGTTTATGCTATTAAACATTTAAATTGAGAGTATTAAACATTCTCAAGTGAAAGGAAAATATACAATAAATAAAAATATTAAAAATAATAAAAAATATTCAAATGTGAGACAAAATTTTTTTTAATTGACATACATCATTTTAACATAATTACATAAATGTTGTAATTAGGGATGTCAACGGGGCGGGTAGGGTACGGATAGTAGCTCCCCCGTACCCTACCCGCTAGATAAATATTCGCCCCATACCCGTACCCATATTCGTCAGGTATTCGTTATGCGGGTACCCGTCTATTTTTTTCATATCCACGAGTACCCACGGGTATTTACAAAATTATTAAAAAAATAAATATTTAATCATAAATTCAAATAAAATAAAATAAAATACATCACTATCTTAGATTTTAAATAAAGTTCAAAAAAACTCAAGTTCATACAAGTCCAAATAACTATAAAAATAAATATAAAATGACGTTCAACACAATGAAAATTTTTTAATTAGTGTTTTGATCAACCAACCCACTTTCTTGGATTAATTCCTGAAAAAATAATGAAATAATAAACCCCAACTGTCACGTGCCAAGTATTCTTATTTTGGTTCCATAGAATGAAGAGAAAGGAAGATAAGATGTGCAGTTTAGAAAATATTGTATTAGAATGTATTTTACTAATATATATATTTATATATATATATATATATATATATATATATATATATATATATATATATAAGAGTATTTTTGTGAATTAAAGTTTAACGAGTACGGATCCACGAGTACCGCCCCATTAACATGCGGGTATCAAAAATACCTGTACCTGCGGGTAGTGAGTATCCATTTTTAATATCCGTTTCCTATCTATTGCGGGTTTTATATGCTGATATCCGCGGGTACGGATATTTTTGACATCTCTAGGTGTAATAAGTTGAAAAAAATATATTAGAGATGTGAATAAATTTCATGACAAACCAAATAATTAGAAAAAAAAAAAAATACAAAATATATATATATATATATATATATATATATATATATATATAGGGTTACTTAATTAGTGATGAATATTTTAATAATTTAAACAAGAATGGAGATATGGTGGGAACGAGTATTATAACGGGATATATACATCTCTATATCCATTCTCATACCCAATTGAAAAAGTTGGAGATTTTCCATACCTATACCGAGTAAATGCGAGGATTCCCCGTCAAAACGAGGATGGATTCGGACAATATCCACAGAGACAAGTTTATTTGTCATCTCTACTGACCAGTCCACTACTTAGCAAAATGGGCACAAACTCATTCCCAAACCTGAATCCACCATTAGCAAATAGCCATCGTTATCCAAGATATTTTGCCCAGTATCTATGTCACCTTCCATTTATTCCGGACTGGACTCTTAGAAATTTATTTTATACACTGAAAATTTCATTCCGAAAATTTTCAGCGGAGAAATTATAGAGTTGAAGTATTTTACCCTTTCTAATAGCAATTCATAATGAGAATAATTAGCCTAATTTTCCCTGTGTGATGCCACAAAATGAAATCCATACCATAAACCTTACATATGCAATATATTTGCAACCTAGCTAATCAAGTATATTATAATGCTACAAGAGTGATGTGATTTCAATATGTTGGTCCATTTCCTGGGGAGAAAAGGTTCTCAAAAACTCATAATTTCCCCTTTTTTATATTAACTAACAGTGAAATATGAAAGGGGTGACAATATCAGTGTTACTTTTTATTGTCGTAAGCAGCTATATTTTGGGGCTCACATTCAGGACTAAATAAACGAACCAGTAAAGCCGTGCTTGAGCTTACAGTTACAGCTCCACATGCTGCCCAACGAAGGCTCCTAGGATTTGTAATTCGAGGACCTGCATGACCAACAAAGATTAAGAAAATATAGAAGGATGAATTACAATGTCACAAATTTTTTCACATTCAACCGATACAAGATTTCGAGGGAAAGAAAGGGGAGATGTAAATACTATTTAAAACCTCGAAATTATTTCAAGAGTGACACTACATCATATAAGAAACACGTAAAAGGGGTTTGTTTTAAATTAGAGGCATGCTGAGTGATGGTCAAACTCCCCTCTTTATAAGTTTGGCACTCTGTTACACTGAATGAAGAAAACGAAAAGGTTTCACTAGTTGAAGGAGTTGCTAATATCAAGGAGTCTATAGCAGCCCGAAATTAGGCGGAAGCAAAGAACAATGACTACATACTCGGCTCTTTTTCAGTGAAAAAAATAGTTATAATTAGGCTTCATAATCCTAAAGACCGGACTAGAGAGCTTCTGTAGTCACGTTGGCTCACAATTGTGTTTACAAATCAAGGTTGGATACAGTGCTAAAAGGACTTTTTAAGGGTTTCTTTACCGGAAAAAGCCCTATATTTCAGTAGAGAAGCTCCCAAAAGTACTTTTGGGTTGTATTTTTAAACAGACCAATGGTACATATTTAATTTAGTTGCCTTGCCTTAGATTCCTATTTATATCAGATTTGCTTCGTATTTATGCAGATAGTCTATCTTCAGGAGGTTTACTGCACATTTTGCAATTAGGATCATATCGTTAGATTTAACTCTACTCTTTTACATATTTGGCTTCTTCTTGTATCTATGTATGTTCTGGCAAGGGCATGGCCCAAATCACTTGTCCATAATGGTGACTAAAAGATAAAAACTTCAGAAGATTATTAAAAACCCTAAACCTAGCTGGCTCAAGGTACGGTGCCTTTACTGACTAGACTATTGAAGTTTTGCACGTGCTACCCCACCATTGCAGAGCATGGAAGACCAACACTGGAGGACCAACCTACTACCGCAAGGCCATGAGGTACGCATTAGTTTATTCTTTGTACAGTTTAGCAATTCAGAAACTTAAGTTTTTACCCCAACAACCTTTTTCCTCTAGTTTCAACTAGTTGATACAGTGATTCAACAAAAAATTCAAACTGTTCAGAAAATGCTCCAGAAATGCCGTGTTTACTTTAATCATCATTCACAGGAAAACAATATTATGAGCAATTCAGTTGCAAAGTTCAGCTAGAACAAGAAGGAAGCAAGAGTAAAAGGTAGAACAAACCATAATGCAGTCGACAAAGGATCCAAAATCCTAATGCTCCCCCAACACTACAGATTCCAGCCGTGTGCCTCATTAGCCGAGAACAAGGTTTTGCGTCAGACCTCATGACCTCACCATCAGAAAAGCCTAAGAAACGCCTCAGCGACATTGTGTTAGTTACCTACAGAAAGGCACCCCCGGGTGGTTAAGAGTTAATGCTCAACATAAAGGAAATTGTGATGAGAAAGATGTCCAATAGAATACCTCCAGCTACAATATAACAGTAAGCATATCACAAGGTCACTTTGCATTAGTGTGCTTGTGATTGCAATGCAAGCAGAATTCACTCTTAACAGTTGTAAGGCACATAAAAAATGTCAATATTAAACTTAATAGTGGCTGATGTAAAATGAAAATCAAATAGGTAAAACAAAGATTCGTTGTAAGCACAGAAAACTATAAAGTTGATGCCACTGATATTGCAGGATGTGAAAACTACTTGTTTTATTTTATTAGAGCTTTGCCTGTAATAACTTTTAATTTAGTAATAAACTAAAAATATAGCCATCCAATATATGAGAAAAGTTTGCTATACAATGTTATGCACTTCAACCATCAAAATTAACAAATACTAGCTTCATTACCACAAATCTAATGCAGCAGGAGAAACTTTAGCTATAGCAGATCATATTGATAGTGCTGATAGTGCAGCATCTTCAGGGTGAGGGAAGTTAGTTACAAACGTTATCCACTAGAATTTGTAAAAGAGAAATTTGTCTAAATATATGCAACCATGTTCCTTGTGAAACAGCTTTAAATTGTTCTTTAAAGAGTCCAATTCGAAAGTCACATTTAAGACTACCCTGGAGGTATTGTCTCATAATGAGAATTAGAATTGATGTCCTGTTTGAATATTTTTTTCTCATGAAAAATTATAGAAGAAAAGAAGAATGCAAAATGCAGTAGTTTCTTTTATAAAACCAGTTATCACAGAGGAAGCTCAATTAATTTCATTTTTTATTTTTTGTCTCCTATAGGCGTCACAGAAGAATTTATCCAATTGGACGTTATTCCCCCAAATGACAGTAAATTGCCAACCAATTATGCTTTTATAAACCCTTTATCCAAGCAAAGTAGAAAAACGAAAAGTGCCAAGACTTCAATAAAAGAACAAGATGAGAAGCCTCTATATTATTAAGATTCCCAGTTTTCTACACTAATTATTCTTTAACGAAGTGTAGAAGCTATTAATATATTATGTCTTAACCAAAGTGGTGTGAACCTATCCCTTGAGGTCATTTTATCAAACACCAAAAATGCAAGGCCATACACTAATCAAACCAAGGACAAAACCAGATTCCAAACTTTCAGCAGAAACAGGATTAGAAGAACATGTTATATTAATGCATTGACAAAGGTGAAGTTGAATTAGAGCTTCAGTTCAAATTGATAAAGAAAATTACCTCAAAATACAAAGCCACCGAAGCCAGAGAGAGGAAGGTCACTTTGCTGCCTAATCACTGCAAAGAAGAAAGCGCCTCTATGCGAATTGTGCCATGGAGAGTGACTGGGCCGGACTTAAATGGGCCAGGGTTAGTGAAGAGAAAGCCCACCCCTTAGCCCAGTAATGTACTACACACCATTATTATTAAATACTTGTTTTTTGAAGTGTTTTCTAAACACTAAAATAAAACATGAAAAATCATGTTCTCGCTCACGCACACATGCACCAGATATATATACACATTATATTTTAAAATACATACATTCAAATTAATTTATAAAAGTCCTTCAGTGACTTATTTAAATTTTTACTTTTTAATGTGTAATAAAATTATCTTAACTTATTAAAAAAAATAATTTTACTTTTTATTTTTCTTTAAAGTTCCAGTTAAAAAGTTTTTCAATCATTCCTTTTATTATTCCTTTTATTTGTTATTACTTATGTCATTACTCATTTCATTTTACTTATTATGTTCCAGATATGATATTCTCACCGTGATTGTTTTTTTTTTTGTGAAATTCGGCAATTTCTTTAATTTTCTTTTCTTCACATTTTCACTAATAATCTATGAATACATAGCCATTTTAGTTACTACCAATTACTGTTTAGTTTATAAAAAAGTTATAATTTAATTCTTCAATACATGAATTTAATGAGTATTAATACATGAATTTTACAGCATTTAATGAGTATTAGTACATGAATTTTACAGCTTATTATCAAATTTGTAGAAAACTAAAATTCAATATAACATTAGCCTTTAATTTATCAGTGTAAATTTGTTTCATAAAACTTAATTGACAAAACATTGTTACATTTTCTTTTAGAAAATTTATACAATAATTTATATTTTTTAATAATCAACTTTTATTATTTAACGTCACTTGGTATATGTCATTAATTATTTAAAAAAAAATATTGATTAATAAGTCAAAAAATAAAAAATAAAAATAAAAATTATAATATTATTATACTTTATTTTACTATAATTATAAAAATTAAAAAATGAAAATCACAATATTATTATACCTTATTTTACTGTATTTTTGTGAATAGTGAAAATAATGTGTAAGTTACTGGAAATCCCTTTTACTATGCATACCTATATTGAATTCCAATAAAAAAATAAATAATAAATAATAAATAAGGAAGGAAGGAAGGAAGGATAACGTGCTCCACCAAATATAATAAAATACTTTGCTGAAGCATGGGAAGAGAGGGTTTTTGTTTGAGAGTGTAATAAAAAAGCCAAGCTCCACTAAATAATTACATAAATATTCAGATAATATGATAAAATATGACCTCGTTGATGCCATCGTAGATATGTTTTTTGAGCAATTAAGTAATTTAACGTAAGTGTATTGTTTGTGTTGTAAATATATAAGTGCTACCCAAAAAGATTCCAATCTTCTCCTCCCAGAGACCTTCCTGTCAGTGTAGGTAACGTGTTCTTTCATCAACTCTTCTCCCTACTCTGCTTTGAACCGTAGTAAAGTACCACGATAGTTGCTGCACAAGCATCTGCAGTAGCAAAAAGTTTTCATTTTTCTGATCTCTTAGCTTTAATCACATGTATCCCCGTAAAAAAATATTAAAACTTCAATCGTAGATCATCCTAGTGAGTTGAGGTCACTTGGTTTCTTCTAATTTCCACTAGATTTTACTTGTCCTAATTTTGCTTTGACTACAGGTTTGATTTTGCATAACTTTTTTTTTTCTTTGTTATTGGTATCATGATCCTATGTTGAGTTCAGTTCAGTTGACTTTTTTTCTGGTGATATCTTATCCTCAGTTTTCCACTGGTGTTGATCTGTCTTCATGCTATTGTATAAACATGTTTCGTCTCACTTCTATTTATCCTTTCCTTTTTCATTTGATGCATCTGTTCGAATATTCCGCTAGTGGATTTGGGGACTGTCTGTTATTGTTACCAGAAAAAAAGAGTTTTCTTTTCATGTATAGGTTAAACGATTGTAGAAATAGTTAAGTCAACTGAGAAGAAACATTAGAATGAGATAAGATGAAGAAGACAAGTGTTGGCTTGTTAAGGTTCGGATTCATTGTAATAATTCCATGAATACCGTTTATTATGAACTTTGTTGATGAAGATCTTAGTTTTACCGAGGGTTTTGTTTAGAAACTTTTTCTATAAGCTCCGGTAGAAAAAGAGAAGAAAGAAAAACAAGATAAGCATTTTTTTTTAATGGTTATAATTAGCTCAGCATACGTTAAAATCAACTTTTAGGGAAGATAACATGTGAGCTATTTTATTTCTGTGTAAGTTCATGTTAGCATATGGAAAGAGTTTATTTAATTTTTTCTTTATGTTTTTTAGTTCACTAGTGTTGTTTCGAAAAAGATTTCAAACATGGGTATCCTTGGACAACCTTCTCCATAAGCTCTTTAGGGAAGAAAAAAATGAATTTGACTTATCCTAAAATTCGGTTATGCAGAAGTTAAAGGGAAAAAGGTAGAGAAACTAATTGAGAGAGCTTTTACAAATTAGTTCATGCATAAGCTAGTTCATGTTACTAATTTGAATGTGTATCTGGGACTATATATCCGACTTACCGTTACATTACCCTGTATGGCAGATTCTCTTTGAAGATGGGGAACACGTATTTGTTGTTCACCTTTTGTTTGTGGGCTTTGACATGCTCACTTCTTCCTTCTTTCTCGAGTGGACTTATGAGAATTGGTTTGAAGAAGAGAGATCTAGATCTTGATAGTATCAGAACAGCTAGAATGGTACGAGAAAAACTAGGATTAGGCAGACCTGTGTTGGGTGCATATGATCAGTATGTTGGCAAACCAACCGATGAGGGCATAGTACCTTTGAAGAATTATTTGGATGCACAATATTATGGAGAGATTGGAATTGGCACACCTCCGCAGAAATTTAATGTCATATTTGATACTGGTAGTTCCAACCTATGGGTTCCATCATCAAAGTGCTATTTTTCTGTGAGTTCAACTTAACTTCTGTGCATTCAATCTTTTCCTGTGTGTACTATCAATGAGTCCTGTTGATTAATGTTCTCTTACAGCTTGCCTGCTATACCCATAAATGGTACAAGCCAAAGAAGTCCAAAACATATATCAAAAATGGTAATGCCAGCTTCTTATTATGCAGAATCATTATAGTGGTAGATGCAATCATGTAACCCCAACATTAAACGGTAGTGCATTCTGTGCGGATGCTATTTGACATGTTTCAATTCATCTTTTTACTTGTCAACCAGGAACTTCGTGTAAAATAACCTATGGATCTGGATCAATATCTGGTTTTTTCAGTAAAGATAATGTTAAAGTTGGTGATATTGTTGTCAAGAAACAGGTGAGTGAGTGCCTCTTAATACATTAGATCCCACATCTAGACTGAACAGTTCTGCAGCAATACTTTATAGAATTTACCATTATGTTATTCTTTTTAACTGTAGGATTTCATTGAGGCAACTCGAGAAGGAAGTCTTTCCTTTCTGTTAGCGAAGTTTGATGGATTACTCGGGCTTGGGTTTCAGGAGATCTCTGTTGAAAGTGCTGTGCCATTATGGTATGTTCATCATGCACTTTTGTTAGTTCATTTGCAGCTGGTATTCACGTCAGAAGGCCAATTGGTAAGCCTTAAATCTTTTCATTTACTGATCCATTTAAATTACAGGTACAATATGGTGCAGCAAAATCTTGTAAGTGAGCAGGTGTTCTCTTTTTGGCTCAATGGCGATCCAAATGCGAAAGAGGGCGGAGAACTAGTTTTTGGAGGTGTTGATCCAAAACACTTCAAGGGAAATCACACTTATGTCCCAGTCACTAGAAAAGGCTACTGGCAGGTGAGCAAAACAATTTAGTTTGATCAGGAATGTATGGTTTATTTTTGAAAGGCTCACAAGAATATTTTCCTTTTCAGATTGAAATGGGAGACTTTTTCATTGGAGGTGTCTCGACAGGTGACTTCATTTCATTCTTCTTCAATTCTATATAGATAGTTTCTGTTGTCTTTTGGGGAGTTATTTGGGAATAAGTAGTGAGTGATTGAGTGGTTGAAAGGTTTTAGAATGTGGTACAAGGAGAAAACTCACTTCTATTTCTTCCTCTCACATACTGTAGTGTATTTTAAAGACTTGTGACTTGTGTACTCACTGTATCTTTACATTTTTTTTTTAGTAGCCATGATCTTTGATCATGAAATTTATCTAATCCTGTATATCGATGCTATCCTCAGGTGTCTGTGAGGGTGGCTGTGCTGCTATTGTGGATTCAGGAACATCTTTGCTTGCTGGTCCAACTGTGAGTCCTTATGCTTCTTTGAAGACTTTGATATTTATAAATTTCTGTTTGTAATTTTTATGGCGCTGTTAATTTCAGGCTGTTGTAACTGAAATCAATCATGCAATTGGAGCTGAAGGAGTTCTAAGCGTAGAATGTAAGGAAGTTGTTTCTGAATATGGAGAAATGTTATGGGATCTCTTGATATCTGGGGTAAGATCTCTTGCCTACCTTGAAGTTTTCCTTTCAACTTGATTTGTTGTCTTTGATCTTTCCTTTCACTAGTTTTCACTTCTCAGACCTAAGTGTGTTTGATCTTGATTTGCAGGTACGACCTGATGATGTGTGCTCACAGGTTGGTTTATGTTTTGCCAAAAAAGGTCAATCAGAGAGGTCAGTTTGTTTGAATTTGCAATTAGCAATTTTATATATCAGTGTTTTGAATGCACTTTCAACATATTTGATTTCGTGCACTTCAATTAAGTAATGTTTTGAAGATGTTGGTGGGATGGTTAATATTCTGACTGTGACCTTAGCAACCAATTTCTCAGGGCTTGATACCCTTGATTACAACTACTGGTTTATAAATTTCTTCTTTTGCCACTGGGTGAATTTAGGTTCTATCCATACTTTTAATGCCATCAGATTTTGGCTAAAACAGGGTCTAAAATTTTTTCATTGGTTACAATTACTGGTTTATGTATTTCTTCTTTTTTCAACTGAGAGCGTTTAAGTTCTATTCTTACAACTGTTATCAGATTTTGGCTGAAAGAGACTCCTAAATTTTCTTTGAATCCTAATACTATGCAGCAATGGAATTGAGATGGTGACTGAAAAGGAACAGAGAAAGTTGTCAGCTAAAGATACTGCTTTGTGTGCTCCCTGTCAAATGCTTGTGATTTGGATTCAGAATCAACTAAAACAACAGAAGACAAAGGACACAGTTTTCAACTATGTGAATCAGGTAGCCCTTTTGAACCATCCTTGGTGTTGGTTACATTTATATGGCTACATATATGTCGTGCTGATTTTTTCCCCTTGATCATTGGCAGCTGTGCGAGAGCTTGCCAAGTCCAAATGGAGAGTCAGTAGTTAACTGTAATGGCATTTCTGGATTACCAAACATCACATTTACTGTTGGAGACAAACCTTTCACCCTCACTCCTGAGCAGGTTGGCTTTACAAACTGTGATAAATTAAATTACAATGCAGTTTTGGTAGATGATTACACTCCATAAATCTAATGCTAACCTCAAAACAACATTACTATCTACATCCCAAGGCTAACTGTTAGAGATTGTTTATTTATTTTATTCTGGTTCTGAAAATGCTGTGTAATTTCAGTATATTCTGAAAACTGGAGAAGGCATTGCAGAAGTTTGCCTTAGTGGGTTTATTGCTTTTGACATTCCTCCTCCACGGGGTCCTCTTTGGTATGTGTTACCCTTCTATGAATGGAATGATTGACTACCATTGTCCTAAGCTTTGCCTTTGATATTATTTTTTTTTTCTGATATTGCTGTGACTATTTTACCTGAAGGATTCTTGGGGATGTTTTCATGAGGGTGTATCACACTGTCTTTGACTATGGCAATCTCAGAGTTGGTTTCGCCAAAGCTGCATAACAAGACATGCTGCAGGGTATCTTTTAATAAACTTGTTTATGTGTTGTAAATAATCCTCAGTAACTTATATGGCAAGGTTCACGTTATAGATTTCATGAATGTACACACTAGTGAAACTATGCGCTTTCAAGTATTGTGTGCTTGTACTTGAAGGGATCATTTTTATTAAACACCATGTTGAACAGTAGATTATATATTGTACCCTTACGTTACGTGCAATGAAGATAGCAATGGATTCTGTAGCCAAACGAGCAACATAAAATGGTGCCAAGAATGTTTTTTCTTTTCCCTCTGAAATGTTCAATAATGCATTGTGAACTTTCTCCAAAAATATATGCTCCGTATTTGCATGCATTGAATATGATGTTTGAGCATCTGATTCTGAAAAAGCTAAACCATGATTGGTGTCTGTCTATACATTCATAGAACTTGTCTACTATTCTCTTTTTTGTAACAAATACACTGTTTCGTTAAATGCTGGCTCTCAAATTGAGTTTTGAGCAAAGGATATTTGGATAATTCATTGCAGCCTAGTTAAGTTGGGTTGGTTTGTCAATGTAGAATATTTCTTGTGACGTTTTGAATGAATATAGTATATAATAGGCTTAATTGTAATTTGAATTTCCTCTACTTTGTAATGTGCTTAGTTTTAGTTCATCAAGTTTCTTGAGTTAAAAGATTTATTTATTTTTCTTTTCAAATGAAGCAATTTACATTTCCACTTAAACTATCAGTTTCTCCTTCTACTCAAAATCTTTTTATATTTTAAATTGATTAAATTGTCTTCTATCTAAAACTCATAAATCAAATGTCACCCAAATGAAGTTGTCTTATAAAATCGGTCAAATTTCATTAAGTTGCAACTAAATTTCTTACTTGAAAATTTGAAATTGCTGTACATCTCAAATTCCTAAAAAAAAACCCTAAAATATATGGATATAAATAGTAATTTGTGGATTTTAAGTATAAGAAAAACCACGAGAAGATGAAACTTTGTTCATTTGAAAAATAGATAATTAATTAAAAAAGAACCTCAAAGACCAAAGTATTAAATAATTTAAATTAAAGAAATACAAATATAATTAGACCTCTTAGAAAAAAAAATTAAGCCTTTATAATATTATATATTTTCAAGTGGTTTGTAATTTACTGCTACTGAACATGTGCAAATTTTAAGAATAAATTACAGTATATTTTTTCATATAATATCAAATAACAGTGGAAAAGACCTAGAGTAATTGCAAATTAATTATAAGTGTTAAACTATCATTACAAATGGTTAGAAAAATAGTACTTCCATTCTTGAGTACTAAAATATAATTTTGATATAAGATAACCTACTAACATTTATTAACTGAATAAAGTTAATAAGATCTCCAGACAAACTTTTTTACTCAAACCTCAAATAAAAAATAATACAGTCAATTAAATTTTCAAGTCATACTTTAACTTTAACCAATTAAATGTTAACACATCTTTAGTGAAATCTTCTTTACCAACATTTTTCATATTGTTTAAAGATAACATTGATACCAACCTAAGTTATTTAAATAATTGTCACCATCTCTTGACCGGTTAAATATTTATTCGTAAAAAATATTTGTGGATTTTGTTTGATATTCCATAGTCACCACAGTTATCCATGCATAACTTGTATATATAAAAAAAAAACTAATTTAATATATTTTTTACACATTTTTCTTCCATGGTAAGTATATAAATTTTTACTAAAGGGTAAAATTATTAAAATTATTTATAAATCAGCCTCTTTAAAACATACATTCAAATAAAATCATACAATAGACATGTCTTAGAAAAGGAAAAAATTAAAATTAAATCTATATTAATAGTTAGTGAGCACTGGCCGTAGTGTAATGTTTGCCTACGATTTGTTAAAAAATATGTAGAAAAAAATCCATTTAAATTCTTCATGAATAGATATTTGTGAGTACACTTTTTATTTTCATCTTTATCATTTTTTTTTATATAGTCCTGTTATTGATAAGAGATACAAATTGTCACCTCATGTGCTCACCATTATTCATAATACTGTTGGGTTTATATATATATATATATATGGGTTATAGGATTGTAGTCATTGAGAGATTATATGATATTAGTCTGACACATATAAGGCATTTTTCATCACTTTTACACCAAAATCTTAAGACAATGATGTTATGGATATTTATTTTTATATAGTGTTTGACTTTGTATATTCTATCCAATGTGAGACTTTGACTCACACTTGGAGTATTTCCAACCATCTTCCCTCAAGGGTGAGTCCCTTTTTTTTTTTTCTCTTTTTTTTTTCTTTTCATATGATATATTTCCTTTCAGGTGTATGAGTGATCCTTTTTTATTGTGGTTATGCGATCAGTCACTTCGAACCATCGACTCTGATACCACGGTTGGGTTTATATATATAACTTTGAAGGTTTGTCTTCAAAAGGTAATTATTGAGATTTATCCATTTAGATTTAATTGAGGTTTATCTCCATTAGCATTATCTCTAATCTGAATAGATATGTATACATTAAGAAAATGAATAATGGATAAGCATCTAATTAAGGCATTTAGTAAACTTTGTTTAGATTTCAGTGTGTATATTCATAGTAATATTAAATAATTAAGGGTATGTTTTAGAGACGAAGGAGATTTCATAAGAAGATAAGCATTAAATCATGGTGAAAATGCCCTGTTTGGTTTAAGATTACACTTTGGTCTATTGATAATTAATATTGGTATATGAATAGATAATAGAAATTTATTCTTGTTTAGGAATATTTCCTTTCCCTACACGAGAAATACTTTATATAAAGTGGAAAATAGCCTAAGGAAGCCAGATGAATCTTAAATGCTATATGAGGAAAAATCACTCTAACTTTAGAGACACTTTTTTATCTAGAACAAAATCTAATTTACTCATTTATCCTTTCATATTTATATTTATAGATGAAGATAATAAAACACTTAAGATAAGAATATAACTATCAATAAGATAAGATATACATATGATCATTCTTATTATTTTCTATCAACTTTCATTTGATAGTTAGGCAATTGAAATTTATTTGCTAACATTTCACATTAAAGAAGAAACAACATGTATATTTTAATATTGAATATATAATAATATCATGTTTTTTTTTAAATTAGTTAATATTTAATAAGAATAGGTACAAAAATACATAATACCTACATCCTGCGAATGTGGATACAATAATAAAGATGAATTTTTATTTTCAAAATGAAACGAAATACATCTGTCACTCAATTCCCATTTCTATAATTTTTCAAAGAAATAACCAATAAATCATCATTAAGTATAGATAAAAGAGGTAAGAAATGATAACAAGTTTGAATGTTGTTATGAGGATGGTGAAAATAATTTTATATCTTTAGTTAGGAGAGATTCCTTACTATATAGATTATAAATTTTATGCATCCAAATTCAACCAAAGTTGAATTTTTCTTAGAAATTTGAATGGGATTAGTTTGAGTTACAGGGTTGGTAGTTGGTTTAGGTTTAACTTTGAATGGGATTTGGCCCGTGTTTACCCACACACATCCTTTTTCCCTTTCCATTCCGATGAGGCAAAATAAAATGAAAAACAGAATAAACCGCAATCTTCTTTGAAAACGCAGCTACTAACCCAACTTTATTAACAAATCGATCATCTTTAACATATTATATTATATAAGATGCGAATACTTTGAAGGTTAAATCAAAAGATCCGTACAATTTTTTGATAATGATATGCATCGGATAGGTGAATTACGAAAAGCAAGACAATTATTTACAACATTCAAAACAACCTTTATCCAACTTAGTCTCCTTTTCTTTGCTGGTTGGCTTGAAGCCTTAAAATGTTTGGAATAGAAGCAACCCTTAGACAAATAAGTGTATCTTTTTTAACTTATTTTATTAGCCTCTCATTATTATAATTACTAAGAAATGAGATTAAGTTTATCTTTTATGGCGAAAGAATCAAGGCCGAGAATCTAAGTGTGATTTTAAGTCTGACGTCAAATAAAAATGAAAAAGTTGAGTATCATATCAAAAATTAATAAATTAAATTTTTTAAAATTTTTTATTAGAATTAGTGTTGATCTGGTTGAACTCGAAAGTCTTCACATTGAGGGAATGAAGATTCATTAACTCGTTCTATAAATTAATTATAGATTAATTACTAAGAAAAGTAACTGCAAAGTTTTTTCATATATATTGATTTTCCTTTTCCATTTATTTTGGCAGTCACAGAATAGTTGTGGAAAATGAAATAGAATTTGATTAATTTTTTCAATGGTGGAAGGTTAAAGAGTGGAGAATATGATAAGATGTATCCATCATACAAAAGTGTCTCAGGTCTCAGTTGTAAGACTCACTGCTTTCATCGAATCCTGTTTCCCTTTCTTGCTTTCATTATTTATTGCCTTCTACCAAAAACATGTGACTGGACACCAATTTTCTTTATAACAACAGATTGAATATTTCTATTTTTAACTACATAAAATTAATATTTATTTTCATTCCAAATCAATTAAATGAGGTAAATTAAATTCAATTAATGTTTAAATATTTTCATTATATATGCTCCCATCTCTAAATATATTCCATCCAACTCTACCACCATTTTCGAAAACTAACTATACTTCATTGAGTCCATTATTTGCTATTGTTGTTCTAGAAATATGCAAAGCTTGTGATTTAAGTATGAAGCACAAAACAAAACGTTATTCTTCTGTTGTACGTAGCTTTTGAAGCTTAAATGTGATTACAGCAAAGGAGCATAATCATAATGGCTTAAAATAACAGTTTTAATTCAAAAAAAGAATATAAATATAATATTTAGAGATCCGTGTCTCAGAGTGCAAATTGGGTATACCAAACTCTGGCCATTAACAAATATTTAAAACCAGATATTTTTTTAGATTCCCAAACTTGGCAACTTGCAAGCAGTGATAGAAGAAAAAAAAAATTAAAAACAAGTTACTGCTTGTTTTGGGTTTTGGTATTCCACAAGTAAAAACTTGTAACAGTTGAAGTTTAGTAAATGTATATCAAATTATCAATATATTTATGAGCCTTTTCTGCAGGTGGCAGCCACTGGTTTGTGGCCACTAAGAACTTTTCCTGGTGAAGAGAATAACTTAGAAGAAAAGGGGAAGCAACTTTTGTTCTATTTTTTTTTTTTTAAATAACCTTTATCTGTTTCATTAAAAATTTCAAAATCTCCTAAACTATACTATCCTGTGATATGCATGAACCATATCAATAAAGCAGTTTTTTGACCACCTTTCTTCATTCTTCACTTAGTTAATAACCCATTAATCTTATTCTTCACACTAAATTAATATTATGTTTTGTTTAGCCTAGTTTATTTTAATGTGAAAGGTATAACAAATGCATCTTACTATTCATTTTATCCTAGCAGTGCCATCATGAACAGTCACCATGCATTTTAACAAATATATATTATGTAATATGCTCTTTACCTAGCTGTGAGAATGTTCTCCTGAGGCTATAATTAAACTTGGATTTAGTTCCTCTAGTGTGACTGATGAAAGGTGTAGAGTATAAAGTGTAAACTTATAACCATTGATTAAAAAATCAATGGAATAGGTTTGAACACTTCGATGATTTATTTCACGAGTTATATATGATCAGATATCATGCTTAGATAAATCTAGTAACAGTGTGACATTCTCAACAGTGGCCAATACCGAATTGGTAAATACCTAACAGAGATAGGAGATTTTGATTTTCCCAATTAGTGAGAGATCAAATCTGCTCGATATCTATCTAGTTCAACATGTCCACAGTTCATGCAGAAAATAGTTGAATGTTTTTTAATTACAAGAGAAATCAAAACAGTCAAAAAACTTAACGTGAAACCAAATTTCAGAGCCAAAAAATTGTGCATTACTGAACAATCCTGATTCAGTACATTTAATAAGTCTCACAAAGATAAAATTGTTAGAAGTGAGTTTTAAGCTTAACTCAACTCCATAAAATCAGCTTGGCTTTGCTTCTGTTAGCGGCTCGATTGCAGGTGGAACAAAATATCCACGAAAGTTCGTTAGGATAGGTTCTAACTTGAATCTGATATCATGTTATAAGTGGGCTTTATGTCCAACTCAACGCCACAAAACCAGTTTATAAGGTGAAGTTTGCACCTCATTTATATATTATGAATTGACCTTATCTCTAATTGATGTGGACTTCCAATAAAAACTATGACAAAACTCCATGTTTCAAAGTAAACAATATTTCAAGAATGTCTTACTAACTTGTAAAAGTCTTTGGAGGTGAACTTTAATCATATCAGTTCACCTCAAAAACTACTCGGTCAAATCTCATAAGATGAAAACAAAACAAATCAGATGAGTTCAGGTCAAGCAAGAAAAGCAAAGCACTGGAGCAGAGAAGATGTGCCCTGCCGAAACGTTAAATAATTGTTTAGTGTCCCATGTGAGGATGTTTGGACCATGAATAATGGGGCTTACCCCTGGTTTGAATCAGATTCCCTTTGTCTTAGCTTAACAAAGGACGTGTAGCAGTACTATATAAATTGAGACCCCTAGCCTGCAACTTGGTACACAAGACAATTCTTCAATTCATTCCCACTCACTAACTCTCTCTCCACTGTTTGCACTAGCCATGGGTGGCAACAGGCAAAGGAAGTCTTCCTCCTTCAAATCTGTCTTCAACATCTTCAAATCTAGCAGCAGGCAAAGAGGGGGGCATTATGATGCTTACGATGATGGGCCCAAGCAATGGACCAGAGTCTGGCCCAGCGACGAGGACAGAGGTCGCTGGGGCGTGGCTGATCCTGTCATTGATATGAGAGCCACTGCTTTCATTGCTCAATACAAAAAACGAGTTTCTGAGTCAGAAGTTCACTGCCAAGCTCAAGTCCAGCAGTAGAAACTAAAATCTCACTCTCCTCCATTTAAATAATTTGTTTCTGCCTCTACTGTAATTAGCTATTGATTATCATATGTGAATTCCACAATATTAATCTTGTTATCAATAAACTTCCACTTCGTTAATTCAGAATTTGGTTTTTTTCAATGAAAATGTTATACCGTCTCACACTATCGTTCTCCGTGTTAAGAAGTAGATTTTAAACTTAACTTAATTTCGTAAAACTTACTTGTAACATGAGGTTTGTACACTTGTATATTAGAAACTCATTTTATGTCTTATTGATGTGGTACTTCCAATCCTCCAACTTTATTTTTTCTTCACATTTTTTGCATCTAACATAGTTTTGAAAGCTGAATACATATACACGCATATATAATTAGTTTGAGTTCAGCTTCTAAACACCAAAAACTGCCAAAACACAAAAAATGCCGATTAATTAGTGAATATTAATTTTGCTTCTAATGTAAAATATTCAGATAAATCGTTTCTTTTGTTACTGTTTTATTTGATAACTGCAATGAAGAGAAGGTCTTTATCAAGGTAGATAATGGTTGAGACATCCTTAGATCAGTGTAACATTATTCACTTGATCGTGTGATATGTTTAGACAAAACTCTGGTACGTGTAATTAAGTAGTTATCGTGTTAGGATTTCAAAAGAGAGAAAGTTTTGGTGTAATATCTGTTTTCGTAGTAAACTATTATGACTGAACCTTCTAGTTGTTTCTCTTGCTGATTTCTCTGTTATTTTTTGTGGTAGACATTTGTGAATTTGTTTGAGTTATTCCGTACCATCTCGCTTAGAGGATGTGAAACACAATGAGTATCGATGTAAACATGAATAATACATTCAAAATTTATATATTTAATTATTATCATTAATACCATAAAAATAATATATAAGTTACTATATCGATAATTAAAAAAGAAATCACACATATTTAAAAGATTATCCTTTTGTTGCTTCAGATCCTTAAACTCATCAATAATTGAATCAGAACTAAAAATTTTAGCTATTTCTTTTTCAATGTAAATAATCATATTACCGGCAAGAAATTCATCTTCCATTTTATTCCACAATCTTATTTTGATAATCTTCATTGCAGAAAATGATACTTCTGTTCTAGCTGTAGAAACATGAAGAGTTAAAATAAGACGAATTAAACAATCAATCAAGTTGGATTTGTCCTGTTTTCATCTTCACGGGTAGCTTCCCTTTTATCACTTTTAAAAAATGAATCTATTCTTTTATTCTTCATCAACATACCTATTTAAAAAAAATAAGACTAAACAATAATTTACCATAATCTTATAAAAAATTGAGAAACATAAATACTAAAGGAAAATTTGATGATAATCAAACCACACTTAAAATCTAATTATAAAAAACACATAGTGCAATTCTTTTTCTTTTATGTTCATAAAATAAAAATTAATATACAAGAGACTCATTAAATAAATTATTAAACTAATATTTCACTATCGAGTGACACAAAAAAAAATTACCTTCTTCTTCATTTCTTCGAGAATGGAAGAGAACAATTGAGAGATGAGAGCAAAAATAATACATCTTTTTCTCTTCAGACACAAAAGACAATTGTGTGAATGGGAGATGAGAACAATTTATGAGAAACACAAGACATAGACATATAACGAAACCACAATTAAAATCTGGTTATAAAAAACACACAATACAATATTTTTTCTTCTATGTTCATAAAATAAAAAAATAATATAAAAGAGACTCATTAAATAAATTATTAAACTAATATTTCACCATCATCAAGTGAGACGAAATAATTACCTTCTCTTATTCTTTTACGGATAACGGAAGAGAACAAAGGAGAAGAAAGAGCAAAATTAATAGATCTTTTTCTTTTCAGATAAAAAAAACAGGTGAGAATGAAATGTGAGAAACTCAAGCTATAATGAAAAAATTCAAAAAAAAAAAATTTGATAAATTTTTTATTTTTTATTCTTTATGTTTAATTTTATATTTTATTATTTATTAACATTAATTATTATTATGTTTATAAAAAAATATTTAATTTAATATCTATAATAAAAAATCAAAATCCTAGAATCTATAATAAAAAAAATTATAATACCTATTATAAAAAGAAAATTCAAAACTTTTGGGGTCATGGCCCCTGCCACCATTATCCTCCGCCGGGGCACTCATCAATCGTGTTGTGTGCTAACCACACTAAGAGCTTCCGAAACACTAATGACTTAAGTTTTTCTTCCAACATATAACCAAAGTATTCAGAGAAAATTGATTTTATATTGTACTAAGTTTCCTTCTTTCCAATGTACCTAGTATTCTAACAAACTACGTGTTACTATCGTGGAATTACTCGTTTGGATGTCCCTTTTAGAACCTACAGGAACAACTAAAAACTTTCTCAGAGTAGCATCACATTCACTTATTTTGATCCTTCAAATATAATGCATAACCTTTCTTGATGTATAATATTATTGATTTATTTATCTCTTTATTTTTGGTTAGGTTGATGTATATTTGTATGATGTACCGACATGACACTTGGTACATCTGCAATAACATATTAACGACCAATATTCGTGAAGAGTAAAGTGAATGCCAGCTCTTGGAATCCTGCATAATATAGTACAAACTTCTATCAAGTGAGTGTTTCTGGTTTCTTCTGAGTTACAATGCCTACCTCTCACATCTTTCTTCTTAACCTCTTTATTTCATGTTAATCACAGTTTCCATATTGTCCTTTCCTATCCCTTCTTTTAGGCCCTACTTTTATATTATTCCCTTACTAGTAATCTATACTAGTACAATAATATATTCTGCTACTATATATTACTTCATTATTTTGAGAAAAGAATGATCTTGAATGAGTATTTTAAATTTTACTAGAATGTACCAGAAGAAAAATAAGGGGAAAACTATGCTATTGGATTCATGTTTTAGATAAGCCACCTATGTCTAGTTGTTGAAACACCTTCAGATAATGATAATTGAACTTATTTTTTTAACCCACTTTTAACATTATCTACGTGTCATTTATTACATTTATACATTTATATATTTACTAATTGCAACACAAATGTTATGTTATGTTAAAACGTGAAAATATGAACCTAATTGCAACGTAGACGAAGGACGAAATGGATGAACGAACCCAACACAGAATCACCGATTGCCTTATACAACACGAACCAGATGTCCTGTTGTTGTGTTGGTTGAGATCATATCTCTTTGCCAGAGCTTTCAACTTTTGGGTTTCCTCTTCCAAAATGAAAGACTTCAAAATGATGAGTTTCTCTACTTCGAAGAAAAAACCTTTCCCACCCGAAGAAGCGCCAATGAATTGGAGAAGAAGAAGAAGAAGAAGGGGGACAAAGGTTCTCTCGCTTAAGCTAAGCATTCTCGCCTAAACAAGAGCCCGAACACTGGCACTGTGAGTTTTCTGCAATTTCTCGCTTAAGTGGGACCTTCTCGCCTGAGCGAGATTGCTCTTCGCTCAAAACTGAAGTTCCACGTCTGAGCGACAACTCAATTAGAAGCAAATGTGAGTTTCTACTAGTCTCACTTAGACGAGAGTTGCTGGCTTGGGCGAGAATTGCAGGTTTCTCATCTGCTCAAGCATGCACAGCCAAAATCCCAAATCAAACCACAAACAGTTTATTATCATGCAGATACAAGCATTTTCCAAGCATTTTAATCAGGAAAGAGAACTAAAAATAGGCAAGATATTTCAAAAACGTTAAAAACCTTAGCTTCCTTTATCTTGATTGAAAGTTAACCCTGAGGGGGGGAGAAAGGTCCCAATAGAAGGAACACCACAGATCCAGAAACAAACTAGAGGGCTGAAAAATATGAACACAGGAACAAAAATGAGGTTATAAGGAAGAACTCATGACAGAACCAACACATTCGAACTTGGAAAAGAAGGAAAGACGAGGGTTTGACATTCAATTTACTTGGAGGAAGAGTGTGTTTGGTTAATCCGGAAGAGGGTTTCGCAACTGCCCTAACTTAGCTTTTACTTCAGAAAAAGGAAAGAAAGAAAGTGTGATGTTTTGGTTTGAGGAGACAGAAAAGGAGTAAGTGAGCACCTCGAAAGGATCGTGGAAAAACAAATGGGCTGACCTTGGACCTTCTAATTAAACCAGACCCAAATTTTTTAAAACATAAGTGGGCTTCATAATAATTGTCTTCTATATTAAAAAAAATTAACAAGTATTTTAAAAGCATTTAAATAAGAAATAATTTTTCAAGTACAACTGAGTTTTTTTTAAGAACCTATAATATATATTATTTTTTCAGATGGTTACCTAATGAATTATAAAATTTTGGTTTAAATCTCTAAAAGTATTTACTCGTATTTCATCCTACTATTATATTGACTATTTTTATTGATCATTGGAATGCTTTTAAATTTTTCTTTTTTTGTCCTTCAGCTTATTTTCTATCTGACAATCATAGTGTGCTAATGTATATTATAAATACAAACAGTAAAGGTTACTTAATTGAATTTTTATCCTTAACGTTCAGTTCAATATTACATTTGAAACTTTAAATAATTGGGTACCAGAAAAGTTAAAAAGAGAGAAAATTTGAAACTTTAAATGATATTTCTTTTAACTTTAAATTTTAAAAAATTTAATTTAAATTTACGTATGATAATAATTATAATTATAAATAACATGTTAAATAAATAATTCTAATATATATTATTATATAAATTAATATTAGCAAAAATATATTTATTTTATTCTTAAAATTAGAAACAACTTGTAGTTTTATTTAAATTAATACCTTAATTCAAATATAGGATGTATAGGAAATAGACTTTTAAGTCTAACTCAAAATTAACTTATAAGATTAAGTTTGCACCTATTTATATATTATGAAATTTAATTAATGTGGGACTTTCAACACTTATATTTATTATATTTTTATAAATTATTGTACAAATTTTTAATATATATATATATATATATATATATATATATATATATATATATATAATTATTATATTGCATCTTATTATTTTTAAAATAAATATATTAATATATCGAATATGTGTCATGTCTGATACATGTAATGTATCCATGTATCATAGATTCAAATATTTAAAAAATACTTGAAAAATAAAGATATATTTTAAATATCATTATTCATAAAAAAATATTTTAAACAAACTTACAAGTCAGACGATAATTTTTCAGAAACCTTTACGCAAATACTAGAAAAAAGTTCCATAACAAATAAATAAATCAGACTCCATCTTTATTTATATATACTGAAAGTCATAGCAGGCCAACCAAAGTTTTATTCCACCTGGACAATTTCTATTACTAGCAATTCCAGTCTCTGAATATAAAACTTGCTTCATGATGACATTAACCCTTAACGTATGATGTAATTAACATGTTATATATATATATATATATATATATATATATATATATATATATATATATATATATATATATATATTTTTTTTTAATTACATGAAAGGATCCGTTATAAAATCTTAATTGGATCCTATATTTTGAAAATTTGTTTCAATTTAGTCATTTCTGTTAGGGCATCATTGACGATGTTAAGTGTGTGTTTGTGATTTTTTTCATTTTTTTTTAAATTTTTTTAAATTTTTAAAATTTTTTTTTTTAAAAAAATAGCTGACACGTGTCAAATTAGGATTTTTCTACGTGTTAGCTTGTGATTTTTTAAAATTTTTAATTTTATTTAATTTTTAAATTAAAAAAAATTGTCACGTGTCAAAATACTGTTCTGTCACATGTCAATTATTTATGTGAAAAATCTCGATTCGTGTATTTGTTATTTTATCTCAAATTAGTCCTAATATCTTTTTAAACTGAAGTAATCTCATCTCTTCCAAATTGAGACAAAATTTAACTTTTATATCAATATTATAATGATATTTTTATTATAATAAATATTTTTAACCAAATTAATTTTATTTAAATTTAAATTTTGCATTAAAATTTATTTAAAAAAATTCTTTTAATAATTTCTAAACAACTTTATAAATTCAAATGTAAGCTATTTAGAAATTATTAAATAAATTGAAATATCATTTGGTTAAAAATTTAAATAAAATTAAGAAAAAATATCATTATAATATTGATATAAAAGTTAAATTTGGTCTCAATTTGGAAGAGATAAAATTATTTAGTTTAAAAAGAGATTAGGACTAAACTGAGACAAAATAACAAATACAGGGACCAAATCGAGATTTTTCACTTAAATAATTGACATGTGACACAATCATATTTTGATACGTGACAGTTTTGTTTTTTAATTCAAAAATAAAAAAATTTAAAAAATCACAAGCTGTGGCAAAACCCTAATTTGACACGTGTCAGCTGTTTTTTCAAAAAAAAATTAAAAAAAATTAAAAAAATTAAAAAAATCACGAGCTAACACGTGGTACACACTTAACGTCGTCAGTGATGTCCTAACGAAAATGATCAAATTGAAACAAATTTTCAAAATATAGGACCCAATTGAGATATAACTTTGAAATTGATGATCCAATTGAGATTTTGTAACAAAAACGGAGACTTTCCGTGTGATGAAACATATATATATATATATATATATATATATATATATATATATATATATATATATATATATATATATATATATATATTTATTGTGTTTTTTTTTTTTA
>Ga0214542_1004924_pt1 | contig 25939 bp, 11 predicted proteins | sample CNSS1metaG_FD_160096 | JGI IMG/M metagenome (GOLD analysis project Ga0214542, IMG submission 160096) | Root nodule microbial communities from cowpea collected in UCLA plant growth center, Los Angeles, California, USA - CNSS1 | ecosystem: Host-associated > Plants > Roots > Nodule | place: USA...
TATACTGAATTGTCGGAAATATAATAAACATTTATAAATTAATAAACGGGAGTAATTTTATCTAAATTTGTATAAATTAAATATTTCCGATGAGTATGAAAAAAAAATCTTAAATTTCTAAAATTTTGGAACGAAAAGAATAAAAGTTTATATAATGATTGAGTGAAATTTTTATTGAATCATATTTTATATCACAGATTTGTCTAGTCAAGTGAAGTAAATATCACAGATCATCATCTCTAATGTAAATGGTAATGTGTTTTTGTTCGTCTATATCATGAAATTCATTTAAGTATTTGTTGATCAATAGTAAAGAAATTTGATATTAAAGTATTAATTTTGGTTCCCCATGATTTCCAACTTTAATCCTTTATTTTTCTTCTACAATTTTAGAGCATGTAAGTGTTAGGAAAATATTAATCAAAATAAATAATAATAATAATAATTATTAGAAAAAAGACAAATAAATAGATAATATAGAAGATTCATCAAGTAAGACAAATAATAACAATTAATATAGGATAAAAATATGAATGAAGAAAGGGTTAGAAATAGTCTTAGTTGAGGCATACATAACCCTATCCGTAGAGAGATAAAACGTTCTTACTGCACATGCCAAAAATAAAATATCATATGTGTTTCTCTCCTAAAATACAACAATTCATTAGACCAATCGAGTGCAACGAAGTATCTCTAAACCCTTTTAAAAGACAATATAAAATAGAAGACTAAAATCAATTTTATATAAGCTGCTATTTTATTGTGCTTGTCGTATCTTTTCCTCTTGCAAATAGTAGTATTTATATGTAAAAGGGAGTAGAATATGAGTAAATTGTAATAAGTCTGATTAAATAAAATAGTAATTGTTAATGAAGTTCAAAACATTATAACCTATAAATAACATTTATCCATAAGATAATAGTCCATAAAAATATGAATAACAATAGAGTTATTTATTTATTTTCAAATTATATTAAATATTTCTAACAATCCTCCACATAATTAAAAAATAAAAATAAAACAAAACATATAATCTTTTAAAGCAAAGTATTGTATTTCAGCATAAAGAACCTTTCAGGTTTAAGGATTACACTTAGTGCTTATAAACTTTCACTCAAGAGAATGCAGAGACTTAATTATCTTGAGCTACATTCCTATAACTAGGTTTTAGTAAATAACACATATAATATCAATGCTCATTGTAGGTTCTAATAAGTGGTTTCATGTTATGGCTTTATACATGTATCTTGTTTTATGAGTGCTACTTAGAGACTTCATGTCTTACAATGGTGGTCCCAACATAACACTCACTAGGTAAACCCTCAAAGGGTGGTTTGTGACTCACACCCCTACAAACATTGTCATTGAATTTATTAAGAGGCATTTAAAAAAAAGAGCATAATAATGCACATACCTCAACCTTATTATTGCCACAAAATTGACCGCATTGGACTGAGTTGGCCTCAGAAAAAATTTTGTTGTATTCGATAAAGTCAGTCCCAAACGAAATTTTGCCATATTCAGCCTAGTCAGCTCTGGCCGAAATTCTATCGAATTTAGTCTAGTCGGCCACGACGAAAATTTGGCTAAGTTGGCATTGGCCTAAATTTGTCCGTATTAGGTAAAGTCGAGACCGACCAAAATTCGGTCGAATTCAGTCAAATGAATCCCAGCCAAAATGTTGACAGTCATATTCGGCCAAATTTTACCAAGTCCATCCTGACCTAAATTCAGACACATTCGACCGAGTCGGCCCTGACCGAAATTCGTTTGAATTTGGCCAAGTCGACCCTAGCCAAAATTCGGTCGAACTCAACCAAGTTGACCCCGATAAAAATTTGGTAGGCCTCGACCAAAATTCGGCTAAGTTGCCCACGATCGAAAGTCAACCAAGTTGGTCCAATGTTAAAATTTGGTCAAGTTGTCCCTAACCAAAATTCTGTCAAATTCGACCACGTCAACCCTAAGGACAAGTTTTAGAAAATTAGTTTTAAATTTCTTTTATAAAAAGTGAATTTTGGATTTTGAACTTGATCCAAATATTTGGATCTAAATTATAAAAAAAAGTCAAACTAGTTCTCCTAAAGAAATGAATTTGGATAAAAAATTTGATCATATTCATGTTATGGCTTTATACATGTATCTTGTTTTATGAGTGTCACTTAGAGACTTCATGTCTTACAATGGTGGTCCCAACATAACACTCACTAGGTAAACCCTCAAAGGGTGGTTTGTGACTCACACCCCTACAAACATTGTCATTGAATTTATTAAGAGGCATTTAAAAAAAAAAAAGAGAGCATAATAATGCACATACCTCAACCTTATTATTGCCACAAAATTGACCGCATTGGACTGAGTTGGCCTCAGAAAAAATTTTGTTGTATTCGATAAAGTCAGTCCCAAACGAAATTTTACCATAGCTTTGGCCGAAATTCTATCGAATTTAGTCTAGTCAACCACGACGAAAATTTGGCTAAGTTGGCATTGGCCTAAATTTGGCCGTATTAGGTAAAGTCGAGACCGACCGAAATTTGGTCGAATTCAGTCAAATGAATCCCGGCCAAAATATTGACAGTCATATTCGGCCAAATTTTACCAAGTCCATCCTGACCTAAATTCAGACACATTCGACCGAGTCGGCCCTGACCGAAATTCGTTTGAATTTGGGCAAGTCGACCCTAGCCAAAATTCAGTTGAACTCAACCAAGTTAACCCCGATCAAAATTTGGTAGGCCTCGACCAAAATTCGGCTAAGTTGCCCACGATCGAAAGTCAACCAAGTTGGTCCAATGTTAAAATTTGGTCAAGTTGGCCCTGACCAAAATTCTGTCAAATTCGACCACGTCAACCCTAAGGACAAGTTTTAGAAAATTAGTTTTAAATTTCTTTTATAAAAAGTGAATTCTGGATTTTGAACTTGATCCAAATATTTGGATCTAGATTATAAAAAAAATCAAACTAGTTCTGCTAAAGAAATGAATTTGGATCAAAAATTTGATCATATTCATGTTATGGCTTTATACATGTATCTTGTTTTATGAGTGTCACTTAGAGACTTCATGTCTTACAATGGTGGTCCCAACATAACACTCACTAGGTAAACCCTCAAAGGGTGGTTTGTGACTCACACACCTACAAACATTGTCATTGAATTTATTAAGAGGCATTTAAAAAAAAAAGAGCATAATAATGCACATACCTCAACCTTATTATTGCCACAAAATTGACCGCATTGGACTGAGTTGGCCTCAGAAAAAATTTTGTTGTATTCGATAAAGTTAGTCCCAAACGAAATTTTGCCATATTCAGCCTAGTTAGCTCTGGCCGAAATTCTATCGAATTTAGTCTAGTCAGCCACGACGAAAATTTGGCTAAGTTGGCATTGGCCTAAATTTGGCGGTATTAGGTAAAGTCGAGACCGACCGAAATTTGGTCGAATTCAGTCAAATGAATCCCGGCCAAAATGTTGACAGTCATATTCGGCCAAATTTTACCAAGTCCATCCTGACCTAAATTCAGACACATTCGACCGAGTCGGCCCTGACCGAAATTCGTTTGAATTTGGGCAAGTCAACCCTAGCCAAAATTCAGTTGAACTCAACCAAGTTAACCCCGACCAAAATTTGGTAGGCCTCGACCAAAATTTGGCTAAGTTGCCAACGATCGAAAGTCAACCAAGTTGGTCCAATGTTAAAATTTGGTCAAGTTGGCCCTAACCAAAATTCTGTCAAATTCGACCACGTCAACCCTAAGGACAAGTTTTAGAAAATTAGTTTTAAATTTCTTTTATAAAAAGTGAATTCTGGATTTTGAACTTGATCCAAATATTTGGATCTATATTATAAAAAAAATCAAACTAGTTCTGCTAAAAAAATGAATTTGGATCAAAAATTTGATCCTATTATTTATAAGTGTTGACAATGGAACAATAGATGAGTTTTGGTTTTTATATTGATAAGTGTTGAGAATAGAGAAAATAGCGTTTAAGATTAATCTCCCTTGTATATAAACCACACATAGGGTAATCTATTTATAATAGAGATAGGTACAACTAAATAGAGTAACTGAAAATAAATAGAGTAAATAGAAAATATTGTTTGGTATTGTGATCAACAATATCTAACAATATCAAACAATATCTAAACAATATCTAACACTCCTCCTCAAACTGGAGCATACAAATCATATGTGCCAAGTCTTGATGTCTCCAAACATAATCTTTTCCCGAATGAAATGACAATCAATCTAAATGTATTTGGTCCTCTCATGAAAGACAAGATTAGAGCTAATATGAAGAGCAACATGATTGTCACACAAATGTCATTTGAGTGACATCTCCAAATTGCAACTCTCTAAACAATTTTTTGAGCCAAACAAGTTCACAAGGAGTTGGGGCCATAACTCTATATTTTACTTCTGCACTGAATCTTGCCATAACACTCTATTTCTTACTTTTCCACGAGATCAAGTTACCACTAATAGAGACACAATACCCAAATGTAGATCTTCTATCTAAAAGAGATAATGTCCAATCAACATATGAATAACAAACACTATTGTATGTAAAATACTATATGTTCTTGCCTATATCTTTCGCCTTCATTCCTTCATTTAGTTTATCGTTTACCCATCACCACATGTATTATCCGAAACCACCTTAGTTTTGATGAGGAATCTCTACGATGACTCTATACGGGTATGGGTATAGATAATGCCCTATTTATTTAAATTTGGTATGCATACGACGATTAATATGTACATATTTACTACATCTCCATATTTGTCCTGCATTCATCTTGTCATCGTTTTAAATTACCAACACAACTTTAATTTATTAGCTAATTTTAAAAACTTATATTAACTTCAATTTAATCATTAATTTCGTAACTTACTTATAGGACATAAATTTGATCATTTTCGCTTTATCCAATTCTTATTTGATATTTATACCATTATAATTTCCGATGTAATTTGTTTCTTGATATTTGAAAATAGAGAAAAGATAATGACTATTTTATAAAATCTTGTTTTATTTGCTGTGACTTATTTTTGTAAAAGAAATAATTAATATAATATTTGAAATAGTAAAGAGGTGGGTATGAAGACGGATCTAGGTATACCCATTTTCCATTGTGATGAGGATGGATTTTTATATTGGAACGAGGATGAGACGGTCAACCTCGTACCTACCTCATCTGATTGTCATCTCTTAGGATGAGAGAATTTGTCTAGCCATGTGGATGTTTGTTCATTTTTTCTACTATAATAAAAAAATTAATTAAGAAATTTATCATTATTATTATCATAATTTTTAAAATAAAAAAATATTATTAAATTTATATAATGCATATACATAAAAATAATTATATTCTATTAATTATTATAATATTAATAATTTTTCTAATACTTATGGTGAGTAATATTTATAAATTACTAAATTAATAAAATAAATTATTTTTATAAAGGTAAAAATGATAAAAGAACATGGACATAAACTAGAATTTACAAAACATAATCTCTCATCTAATATTATTAATTAGTTACCTTCAACTATACCCTCTCATAACTAATATTACTCTATGATTTACTTGTATGCATGCAGAAAAGATCTAGTTGACATGGGATGGCTGCTTTAATATCGTGTTTTCATTTCTTGACATTGTCACCTGAAAAAGCAAAGGAGTGGCTAAAGAAGCAATTGATTCAATTGGACTTGTACAAGGCTAGAGTTGATGAAGTAAAAGATGTTGTTGAGAAGCTCAAGAACAAGAGAGATGATATTCAGCATAGAGTGGACGAGGAAGAACGTCGACATGGAAGAAGAATTCGAGTTGAAGTCAAAGAATGGATGGAGAGAGTGGATAAACTCATTCTCGAATATAGGGTCTTCCACGAGGATGAAATATGCCATAAATGTGCACTGTTTGAATTTTTTGATAGTGGTTACCTTCCGAAGCCAGGTATAAGGTATCGTCGAAGTAGAAAAGCAAAAGATATCGCAAAGCAGGCATATGGGTTACTGCAAGATGCAAAGTTTGACAGTTTATCTTATTGGCCTGGCCCACCTTCCATGGCAGCCTTTTTTTCTAACGTTGGTTATGAAAGTTATTCATCAAGGAATGACACTATGAAAAAGATTACTGATGAATTCCAAAAGCCAGGTGTTAGAATGATTGGTCTTCATGGATTGAGTGGTGTTGGCAAGACCACTTTAGTGAAAGAAGTTGTGAAAAAAGCTTTGAAAGATAAGATGTTTGAAGTGGTGACCATGGCAAGTGTCACAAAAAACCCTGATATAAGAAAAATCCAAGGACAAATTGCTGATATGTTGGGGGTTGTATTGGAGGAGGAAAGTGACATTGCAAGAGCTGCTAGGATACACCAGATATTGAATAATGAGAATGAGAGCACGCTCATAATCCTAGACGATCTTTGGGAAGAAGTGAACTTAGACCTGTTGGGGATTCCATGTGAATTAGAGAAAGAAGATGGTGTAGCAAATGTCCAAGGAAAATCCCCTAATGTTTATAGCTTGAAGAATGTCAATGATGGAAAATCCCCCGTCTTCGTTGGTTCGGCGAGTTTCAAAAAAGGAAGGTCACACGGTGTTGATGGTTCTAAGAATGTGAAGAAAGAAGAATCCCATGGTGGCGGTTTGAAGAATGTCAATGAAGGAAAATCCCACGTTGATGCTTTTGGTCGAGCGAAAGCAGAAAATATTGTTCCTCAGTACAAAGGGTGCAAGATTTTGATGATTTCTGAAATCAAACAAGTGTTGTTAAGTCAAATGGAAGGGAAAGAAGAGAGTATTTTCCCCGTGGATGTCTTAAAGGAGGAGGAAGCAGAGATGTTGTTCAAGAAAAAGGCAGGAATAAGTGATAAGAATTCTGAATATGACAAATTAGCAGCTCAAATTGCCAGCAAGTGTAAAGGGTTGCCAATGACTATAGTTACCACTGCAAGGGCATTGAAAAATAAGAGCCTTTTTGTATGGGATCAAACTAATCGAAAACTTGAATCTCAAAACTTAACTGCAGTACCTGAATTTTCTACAAAGTTGAGTAATGAACTTTTAGAAGATGAGGAACTCAAGTACCCATTCTTGCTTTGTGCTTGCATGGGTCATGATGCATTGATTATGGACTTGGTGAAATATTGTATTGGTTTTGGTTTTCTTCAAGGAATCAACACAGTAAGGGAAACCAGAGACAAAGTATATAAGTTGGTTGCAAAGTTAAAAGAGTCAGGTCTATTGTCTGATAGTTATTCAAGTGACCATTTTACCATGCCAGATACTGTTCGTAGAGAAGCTTTGTCCATAGCATATAAGGAAAACCATTTGTTTACAATGACAAAGGGAAAGGTAGATGAATGGCCAGATAAACTTCAAAGGTATGTTGCACTTTCCTTACATCATTGTGACTTTGTTGATGATTTTCCTGGGAGGTTAAATTACCCAAGACTTAGAGTCCTTCAAATTGTCAATAATATTCCACATCTGAAAATACCCAAAAACTTCTTCAAAGGAGTGAAAGAACTTAGAGTGTTGATATTGATTGGTATTCAATTGCCCCTCATTGATTCTTCAATTTCATCCTTGCATAAACTTAGAATGCTTTCTTTGGAGCAATGTTGCATGCTTGATGAAGAATTATCCATCGTAGGAGAGATGAAAAGGTTAAGAGTTCTTAGTTTTTCAGGATCTGATATCAAAAGTCTGCCATATGAGTTGAATGAGTTAAAAAGGCTACAAATATTTGACATAAGTAATTGCTCTAAACTTAAAAATATTCCGCATGGTGTCGTATCTAGCTTGGTAAGTCTAGAGGAGTTGTATATGAGAAATACCTTGATTCAATGGGAGGATGAAGAACAAACACGTCAAAGTCAAATAGCTCTTCTTTCTGATTTGAAACATTTGAATCAATTGACAACTCTAGACATTCAAATCCCAAATGTTTCGTATTTGCCAAAGAATTTGTTTTTTGACAAGTTAGATAATTACAAGATTGTTATTGGAGATTTGAGTTCATTTTCAGATACCGGTTTCCAGATGCCAGAGAAATATGAAACATTGAAATTTTTAGCAGTACAATTGAAAAATGGATGTGAAATTCATTCTTTAAAGGGGATCAAAATGTTGTTTGAAGGAGTTGAAAATTTGTTTCTAGAACTTAATATTGTCCATGAAAAGCACACTAGTGTCCGTGAAGCCCATAATATTGTCCACGACCTCTTTTATAGATTGAATTTAAAAGGATTTCCATATCTTAAACATTTGTGGATTGTAAATAATTCTACCATTCAATCTCTCATCAATCCAAAGGACACGCAACACCCTAAGAAAGCTTTTCCAAAATTGGAGTCATTATGTCTCTATAATCTCAAGATGGGTGAATTATGCTCCTGTCAACTTTCAGAACCCTCCTTTGGTAAATTGAAAGTGATCAAGATCAATCTCTGTGGTGAACTGAAGTATGTATTCTCAATTTCCGTGATTGGACTTTTGAAAGTTCTTGAAACAATTGAAGTTTCTGAATGTAGCTCTTTGAAGGAAATTATCATCAACCCTGAAAATACTGAGCTTCTTACGCTTCCTGAATTACGCTATTTAAAGCTACAATCTTTATCTGAGTTCATTGGGTTTGATGTCATTCCTTCCAAAGAAGTAAAGGAAAGAAAAGTCTTCCATGAAAAGGTGCGCTTAAAGTTATCCTCTAAATTTCTTTATCTTTTTGAACTGAAACTTATTATTCCACATTTTTAGAAAGTCATAATCAACTTAGTTTTTCTAGACACTAATCACGTGTGTCCCTTTGCAGGTTGGAGTTCCAAAATTACAAAGACTAGAGTTGTCCTCGATCCAGATTGACATAATATGGAGTGTCGACCAATCTTCAAAAGCATTATCTTTTGAAAATTTAACACATTTGGACGTTAATGGTTGTGGGAAATTAAAATATTTGATGTCATCTACAATGGCCAAGTGTTTGGTGAATCTTCAAAGCCTTTATGTAAGTGAATGTGGGAAGATGAAAAGCATCTTCTTCCTTGAACAAGATAGAGAGAAGGATATTATGGTAAGAAGATTAGTTTGATTAGATGAAATTATATGATTTGAAATTCTAACCCAAAATCATATTTTCAGATAGTACAATAATTATTGTTGCTTGTTTGTAGATCTATAGATCTTATATTAGTCCATTTCAAATTTTCAGAATTTTATTGTTTAATATAACAAATGCACTTTTTTTTTTCTTTTTCTACTAATTGATTTGGTTACTCTATTTGACATATAATTTCGATTAACTTATGAATATTGTGTACCAAAACAGGACAGCATCTTTCCAAAATTGAAGAATATGAAACTTCAGAGCATGAAGAGTCTAAGTACGATATGGAATCCGAAACTTCCTTCAGACTCCTTTAGCGAACTAGACACTCTAATCATTGAAGAGTGTCACAAACTTGTAAATGCAATGGAGAGAATATTTGGGAGTCTATGCAACTTGAGAGTTACAAATTGCAGGTCCATGGAAGCAATATTTAATATATGTGAGAAAGTTGGGGATGTAGCTAATAACTTGCAAGATGTTCATTTAGAAACACTCCCCAATTTGAAGCATGTATGGAAAATGAATAATAAAGACCAAGTAGGGATTCCTAAGTTTAACAATCTGAAGAGGATATTGGCTAAAGATTGTGACAGCTTGGAATATATATTTCCATTTTATGTAGCCAATAGTCTTGATAATCTTGAATCTCTTGTGGTTTGTGGTTGCTATGGATTGAATAAAATTGTTGCCGAAAGGGAAGCCACCAACACGGCCAGATTTAACTTTCCTAAACTAAGCACCATCAAATTTTCAGAACTGCCAAAACTAACGAGCTTCTATCCAAAAACTTATGAGTTATCATGTCCATTGAAAGAGTTGTCTATTGAACTTTGTAACAATCTGGAACCATTCAACGAAGGAACCCAGCATGGACAAGGAAATCATGTACATGTATTCTTTCCTGAAGAGGTACTAGTACTAAGCCACTCAACTCTTCAAACAACACTGGAAACATAATCTTTCACTTTTATTTAAATATATGTACATTTATATAAATACACTCACCCTTTTCTTTACATGTTTATCAATTATAGGTAATCAATAACTTGAAGTCCATGAAAATTGATTCTCGGTATGCAAAGTCATCAAACGATCCAATGGATAAAAGGAACCATCAAAGGGACAACTTAGAAGAGCTTTCCTTGTCTAGATTAATAGATTCTGAGATTTTATATTCTTTCCTATATAGAAATCCTAATTTGAAAAGTCTATCATTGAATAATTGTTTCTTTGAAAAGATAGTGCCTCCAAAGGAAGATACTGAAATTGAAAACTTGGGAGTAGTTCCAAATCTGAAAAGCTTGATGTTGATAGACTTGCCGAATCTCGAAGAGATAGGATTTGAACAAGACATAATTCTTGAAAGGTTAGAGTTATTGATTTTAAAGAACTGTCCACGTATGATTACCATAGCACCTTCCTCTGTATCTTTTACTCGCTTGACAAATCTAGAAGTGGTCAATTGTGATGGATTGCAAAGTCTAATGTCAGCATCTACTGCAAAAAGTTTGGTTCAGCTTAACACCATGAAGGTAGTGAAATGTGAATCCTTGATGGAAATAGTCAGAAAGGATGGAGAAAAATCTGACAGAGTTATTTTTCAACAATTGAAAGCCCTAGAGCTTGTTTCACTGAACAAACTCAATAGTTTTTGTTTCTCTGATTGTGACTTTGAATTTCCATCATTGGAGAAATTAGTAGTGAGTGCATGTTATAATATGGCTAAATTTTCTGAAAGAGTCACCAGCTCACCAATTTTACAAAATGTACATGTTGTACACGGAAAAGACAACAAACGATTCTGCTGGGAAGGAGATATAAATGCTACGATACAAAAAATATTCGAGGAAAAGGTATGTAATTATGTATGTTTTCTTGACTAAAATTTTCTTTTCTATTTTGTTATTTTTAAAAGTTCACTTCAAACAATGAAATTACTTAAAAAATGTGAGAATTTGAGGGTAATGAGAAAAATAATTATGTTTTTTGCTTCAGTTATCTTTTTACAGAATCTAAGACCTAAAAACGGTAAATTTTGAAAAGTGATTGTCTGAGTGGAATATGTCATTATACATTGAACTGACACAATATATATTCACAGCAATTTTTTGAAGGCATGGAAGAGATGAGCTTTGCCGAACATCAAGAACTTCAAGAAACTTGGCAACGAAGAGTTGGTCAGCAAAAGCAAAATAGTTGGTTTTATAGTTTGAAAATTTTGAAACTTGAGAATTGTGTAATTCAAGCATGTGCAATTCCATCTAATATTCTTCCTTATTTGAGGAGCTTAAAAGAACTGCAAGTGCGAGGTTGCAACAATGTGGAGGTAATTTTTGAGATGAATGGTGAAAAGGGTATTGGATCAACATTCCACTTGCAGAAATTAACTTTACAAAAGCTACCAAATCTTAAGGATGTGTGGGGAATAAACGGTAAAGGAACCGAGAGCTTTCAAAATTTGAAGCTAGTTAATATCAGTAAATGTCACAACCTGCAAACTGTGTTTCCTTTGTCCTTGGCAAAAAATCTTAAAAAGCTCGACGAACTTCAAATAGTACGTTGTCATAGATTACACGAAATTGTTAGAACGGAAGATGACACATCAAAGGTGGTGTTTGTGCTCCCTTGCTTAAGTAAACTATGTCTTGACAATTTGCCAAAGCTCATTTACTTCTACCCAGAACCATTCGGTTTAGAATGCTCTGCATTAAATGAATTATTTGTGTGGAGTTGCCCAGAGTTGGAGCTATTTGAAAGTGCTGACAGACAACCCATTTTCTCTGATCTAAAGGTAACAAATCTCTCTCTCTCTCTCTCTCTCTCTCTCTCTCTCTCTTATTTGTATTTTTACGTTTCACCTTTTAATACACGGTCCTGACTTTTTTATTTGATTTTCTTTCTTCACTAGGGCATTTGCAACCTTGAGGTACTGATACTTGACTGGAAACACATATTGGTGTTAAGGAAGAAGTTGGAAAAATCTAAGCACAACCTCAAATATTTAAATTATTTTAAGTTCTTTAATGTTGATGAGAATGAAAGACCTGACATTCAAATACTCCAGAACATGCCCAATTTAACAAAAATGAGTATAAACTATTGCAATTGCCTCGAGGTATTCCAAACTCAAATCCCAGAAATTGTTGAAAGGGTGCTTACACAGTTAGAAACATTGAAACTGAATAGTGTGTCAAAACTGCAGTCCATTGGGTCGGAGCACTCACCATGGTTAAAGGTGATTTGTAACAGTGAAAAGCTCCAACAATTACATGTTGTCGATTGTCCTGATTTGAAAACATTAGTGCCTTCTACTCCATCAGTGTCTTTCACGTATGTGAAAAAATTATACATAGACAGGTGTCAAGAATTGAAGTATTTATTCACATTATCAGCAGTGAATAAGTTAGTGAACCTTGAGTATATAGAAGTCAAAGACTGTGAGTCAATGGAAGCAATAGTCTTGAAAGATGAGAATGACATTTTAAAAGAGATCAAATTACAGCGGCTAGAGCGCATAGATCTAAATCTTTTATCAAGCTTGACATGTTTTTATTCAGGCAATAACACTTTGCAGTTACCCTCCTTGATGCATGTGGACATATGGGTGTGCCCCAAGATGAAGTTTTTCTCTAGAGGAGACATACACCTAAATTCTTCTTTTAAAGGAATTCAAGCTTCAAACGTCTCAAGTGATGACTTGGTCTTCTACCGTGATCTTAACTCTTCGGTAGAAAAGGTGTTCTTGCAACAGGTAACAACTTCTGATTCTGAATCAATTAATTACGACCTTTGTTTGAATGAATTTAAAGAATATAAAACAAGAACCATTGTTTTGAAAAGATGTTTTATAGGTACATCTGATGATAAACGTATTGTGATATTTACAGGAGTTTTTTGAAGCTGTGGACAAGGAGTATCATTCTCATAATCTTGAGATACTGTCACAACTATATTGTAAAACTAGTATGGAAAACAAATGGTTGGCCAATTTGGAAACTTTGAAGCTGCAGTACTGCACTCTATTATATGCAATTCCCTCTTCTATTCTTGCTCTTTTAAAGAACTTAAAAGAGTTAGAAATACGAGATAGTGACCAAGTAGAGGCAATTTTTGATATAAATGACGATACTCAGATTAAGGAAATAGAATCCCAGTTGAAGATATTGACTTTAAATGGGCTATCAAAGTTGAAGCATGTGTGGAAAAAGGACACAAACAAAATTCTCATCTTTCGAAATCTACGAGAGATTGTTGTTAGTGACTGTGCAAAGCTGCAAACTTTATTTCCTGCTTCCCTGGCAAAAAATCTAAAAAGTCTAAAAAGCCTTCAAATACAAAATTGTGCTAAGTTCCATGAAATTGTAGAGAAAGAAGAAGACACAGAAAAAAAGCTTGTGCTCCCTTGTTTGGAGAAGTTGGATCTTTTTTCCTTGCCACAACTCACTTGCTTTTATGCTCGAACATTCACTTTGGAATGCCCAGCCTTAAATAAAATATCTGTGGTGAAGTGTGACAAATTGGAGTTATTTCAAAGTGCACATTCCATGGGTGAGAGTACTTCAGTTAACAAAAAGCCTCTTATTTCAAGTCTAGAGGTAAGTGTGCATCAAAGAATCAACACTGTCGAGTTTTTTCCTTCTTTTTTTTTGTCAATTATTACAAACCTTAATTTCTATTGACTTTGATTTTGCTTTAATTGTTAATTAGGTCATTTCAAACCTGAGAGAATTGAAACTTGATTGGAAACATATTCTGGCATTAAGATCAAGCCTTGGGTCTAAAGAATTTATTGGCGTCTTAAAATTTGTGATTGAAATGAAGGTGGCCTTGGACGGTGATGTGAGTGAGATGCCTATAGTGCTCAATGAAATACTCCATAAAGCACCTAATTTAATAGAAATGATTATATACAATTGCAATAGAAGGGAGATTTTCCTTACTCAAAGCCCCAAAAAGGGTGAGGATGGGATGCTTTTAAGAATATTGACACTATCCAATGTATCTACCATCCGATCCATCCAGACACAAAACTCATCATGGTTAAACACAATCTGCGAGAAGGTTCACCAATTAAATGTCTGCCGATGCCCTTGTGTTGAAACAATTGGAGTGCATTCTACTTCTAGAATGTCTTTCTCTTTTCTGAAAAAGGTGGTTGTACAAGGATGTCCCCGATTGCAGTATTTATTCACATCTTCAGTCGCCAAGAAGTTAGTGAACCTCAAAGAGATCATTGTTAAAGAATGTGAATCACTGAAAGAAATAGTGGCCAAAGAGGAAGATGAAGATAAGCCCAAAGGTAAAGGTGAACATAAATATGAAAATAAAATGATATTCATGAAGCTTGAGAATTTGACTCTTATTTCATTAGACAAAATTGAAAGGTTTTACACGGGGAGTTCCACTTTGAATTTCCCATGCTTGAAAATAGTGAGGTTTGACAAATGCTTCCGCACCAAACTTTTTCGTCGTTGTGATATAATATCTTCGGAAGTTAGTGTGGTGATAGATGAAAATCTCCCTTATAAAGGTTATACAAAAGCTCTGATCATGCAAAAGTAGGAGAGGAGGCATCCTGAGTTAGTTTGGTGACAAATTCCCTTCACTTGTAAGTAAGTACATTATTTCATTATCTATTCCTCTGAGAAATGGAATTGGCCTATGCTAACAACTTCTACTAACTGATTAGTGTGAAGGCCTTCATCATCTAATAACTTTTCTCTGTTTTTGCATTTTACTTAAATGAAGAAATATGAAATGTTAATTAAAAATATATTTTTTCCCCAATAAGTGTCGATCATCTCTAATCACCTCATTTTTTGTCAATAATGGTTCAGGAGATTGTTTCAGCTGAAAGAAACGTATTGTCGTTGCGTTTGCTTATGGTAAGTACCACTGAAAACATGTTTTCTTCTTTTTATTAAGCATGCCAACAGAGAAGACAAGGAATCTTAGTGAACTTATTTTCCTTCTTGGATTTATAAGTGTCCATCTTTCTAAGGCTTGGATCTTAAAATAAATGATAACATTACAAGTTTATTCTTAAAGATTGAAAGGAAAGGAAAGTTAAGACATAAAAGGTTGATAAAGCATGGACACTAGTCAGAACTAGAATTTTAAGACTAGTTCAGACTATCAAAATATTTAGTCAGTTCTTTTCATGCCTTACTAAATCTAGTTTAAAGGTTATGAATCTCTTACTTCTCAAAGTTGGCATTTCACTAGTTGCACTCATCAACATATTTACATTGTTCCATCTCTAACTTTTAAACATATTCAAGTTGCAGGGAATCAGGGGACTCAAAGAAGGAATTGATAGCGACATGACTACAACTATGAACAAATAGAGGGTTTTTTCTGTGTTTAAGTGCAGTGTTCGTGAATAAAGTTTCCCTGTATACCTACAGGAAACGTGAATGCTTCTCAAGATGCGTAATAAATGTTGTTTGTGAATAAGTGTTGTTCTTGTATTCATACTGGAGCAAATGCGTGTTGCTTTTAAATTATAGGCAAGACTGCGTGTTGGTTTAGCAGATTTGATTTTTTTTTTTTTAAATTAAGTTCTTGAAGGTTTTTCTATGAATAAATTTGACATGAGTGTATTTGTAGAGAAAGATGTTCCATGGATAAGTTGGATATTGAGCATTGCATATCGAATGTCGTTTCTCTGCTATAAGATGTTTCATGAACTATGCTGAAATGTATGTGTGTATGTACTATATTTCTTAAGTTGTAAAATTATTGTTTTTTGATAAGGTTGTCCTGTTGTATCTTTTTTGAATAATAAAAAAGGTTTATTTATATATATATATAAAGTTTATTACCTAAAGACATAATAGAAATATTCCTTGATGAGAGTGTGCGAAAAGGGCAGGGAGACTTTAGTAATTAGCAAGAGTGGCCTAGTGAAAGTGGTAGTGATGATGTTAGTAATGTTGATGAAGTTGAAGATGGTGAAGATAAAGATTAAGAAGAAAATGAAGGTGAAGGTGGAGATGAGATGAGATTACATAGGATCTTATATACCTTTCTCAAATTTTCACCCATGGGTGGAGTATCATTTAGCCAAAGCCACAATATTAATTCCCCATCTTCATGACAAAGTATCAAAAGAATTAAACTTTAAATGCACATGTTTCTCCATGACAAAGTATCATATGTAATTTCCTTATGAAAATGATAAGAACTATTTTGAAACGAATTGTAAATGAAGATGACATGTAGTTCACATGTTGGAGCACGATCAAATCCCTGTGCCTCAATCCTCTTCTTTGATAAATGCCTTGTGTGTTTATCCTTTTGTGCATATATATCTTAAAATTTTTTACATGTTTATTACTTTGAACTTTGATCAATTTCATGTTAATCATCTTACTACTAGTAGTTAGATTTCCGATTAATGTTTTTATCGCTTTGTTGACTCTTTTTTTTTTTGTCTATATATATTGTGATAGAAAGGATTTGAAGATTTAGAAATAAGATAATTTGGATAGGTAGAAACTAAGTCTACTTGTTTTTCATCAATTTTAGTTGCTATGGTTAGAGTTAGACAATGAAGCTATTAAGAATTCCAATGAGTTAAAAAAATTACATTGAATAAAATAATAAAATTGAATAACATAAAAAAAGAAAAAATCTACCAAATCAACGCCAACATGCGAAACAAGACAATTAACACATGCAAATTTAAGCAGCCTCACGCCTAGTACGTTAATTATGGATTAAGGCATTAAATAAATAAAAACCTGCTTTATATCTGTCTCGGTAATTCTTCCATCCTTGTTTCTGTTGCACCTAAATTGAAGCCAGTGAAAAATCAATACTTGATTTCAGAATTGGGCATAATAGAGTTTAGCAAAGTTCTTTTTTTTTTTTTCTTACATGTCAAAGAAGATTCTCATTCTTGAGTAAAAGAATTATCCTTCATCCGAAACCAAAGATTGTACAAATCAGCTTTGGTGATTTCGTATTTCCAATTCTCGCCTCCTCTCGGTGCACAGAGTAATTCATTGGCAAACTCTGGTGATGACTGCATCCCTATAAAATAAGAAATAATTAAAAGTGGAAAATTAACACAATAATTGGAAGAATAAAATCATCATTGAATAAGAACTGATAAGGCATCTGGTTTTTATATTGTTATTAGAAAGGTATTGAGCTAAAGGAGACATAAAAAAGGAGAAATAAAGTTTTGAACATTGATAATTGAAATAAATTAAGTACAAATAACTAGTTAGATAGAATACCAAATATTTGATGCCACATATAAACACAATTAATTAAGATTAGTGAAATTATGTGTAGATAATGTTTAAGACCATCAAATTTATTGGAGTTAATGCTGAAAGAAAGTAAATGGAACTAAAATCAAAATTTTATGTTTACAAATACAAGTTCATTAGAAGCAATGTAATGATTTTGTATACTACCATTGTCATGAGAAGAGCCATTAGAGCTTTCAACAGAAGTTTTCCTTGACCAATACTGCTGGAACCTCTGTTCTGCATATTCCCAGTTGTTAAAGTCAATTTTATTTACATGCACCTGCACAAGGAATGAAGGGAAACCCTGCATTAACTGCTACAACCCTGCACTACAAATTTGTTGTTCTAGGATATATAAACAGCGCAATCCCCTTTACCCATGCCAACTTCCAGTGCTCACTGTACATGAACAAGTACAATCCCCCACCAACAAAGATCAAGATAGTAAAATGAAAGTAGAAAGTTTTTCTATAGAATGGACAGATAAATCTCACCCCATAAGAATGATAAACTTGTAATATTAGAGAAATTATAGGGAGGAGGAACCAACTAATTAGGTCCAGACACTAGAAAAGAAATACCTAGCCAACTGTAGGGAGTATGCTCTTCTGAATTCGAAGATCATTCTCAACTTCTGCTCCTAAGGAGCAAATGAAGAAAGTGAACCTAAATAGATGAAATGAATCAAATCAGAATAGGATACCAAATCTTAATTAAATTTCTACAAACTAGTTAACAATCAGAAAGAAAAATCCTAACTATTAGTTTATAATGGAGGATCGTCGAGACTGCAACAAAATCACCATCAGAGGCATCGAAAGATTGAATGAAGCAACTGAGTTTATGCGAAATCCTAATACCTGATGGTTCGGTAGAGTTTTTTCAGATGCAGAGCCCCTGTAGAGTGCGAAAAAGTCAAAATCGCAATGTCCGGTGGTTGATGTTCTTGTACAACGATGGCTACTATACCTACACAATGGTAATGGCTACTGTACCTACACAATGGTAATGGCTACTATACTGTACAATAGGATTCTAAGGGTTGAAGAGATAGAATAAGGGAACCAAACGAGTTTAAATTGCACAATCAGAGTAATGTTAGAGTGTGCACAGGGATGGCAACGGTCAGGTCGGTCACGGATACTGTCTATCTGTAATTTGATCCGTCAAAAAAAAATCTCTCCGTTATCTTTTTGTTTATTTGTCGGGTATTTGCTTAAAAAATATTTGCGGATATTTTTAAAATCCACGGATACCCGTAGATACTCGATATCCACAAATATTTAAAAAAAATATGTATTTTATAAATTTTTTAATATAAAATTATAAAAATAAAATTTAAATTAAATTATAATTATAATTATAATTAAATTTGACATAATAAAATATACTATTATTTCTAATTTTAATTAAATTTAACTTAATAAAATATAAATTAAATTTTAATTTTAATTTTTTGCGGATAACGGGTACTCGCGGATACGGATAGTATGATACCCGTACCCGATCCGTTTATAAACGGGTATTAAAATACCCGCTACCTGCTACTCGCAGATAATAAATACCCGAGGGTAGTAACTATCCGTCGCGGATTTTATTTGCGGATATCCGAAATTTTTCTTAAATATCCTTATTTAAAATATAGCATAAACTAAAATTATATTTATATATATTTATTAAAAATAAAGTGAAATATATCAGAATAGGTGAAAAAAATAATCATTAATAAATAAAAAAAAAAGAAGTAAAAATAGCCGAATTTATAAAAAATTATAAAAGTAACGGTCAATTTTTTAAAATTTAATAAATTATTATATTTAAAAAATAAAATTGATATTTTAAAATGTGGACACATAGAATCCTTTTATATATTATTATAAATTAAAAGTACTTAGTGTTAAAATAATTTCAAATTTACTCTTATTAGGTTATTTTACCAAAATGGTGTAATTTCTTTCCTGACTTACCAAAATGAGCAAATTTAAATAAAATTAATATCATTCATTCTTGACGCTTAGATCATATTCAGAAGTCTTATCGTTGGACACGCAATCAGTTTTGATTATTTCCAACAACTTGGGAGAGACAGCTTTTTAGTTGGGCACGGTTGGCTAAAGGGTATTTCCAACTACTCGTTCTCAGCCATCAGGAGAATTTTAGACACAAGCTCAAAAACATAAAATCATGTTAATCTATAAAAAAAATCTAAAAACATAAAACATAATTAATTTAAAAAAAAATCTAAAATCTAAAAATATAAATTAATTTTTCTAAAAACTATTCTTCAAATATTTTTAAGTCATGATCTTCGTATCTCTAAATTTTCGATTACTTATAATATTAAAAGTCTTGAATAGATTTAATAATTTTATCTTTTACTCTTTAACCTTCTCATAGATCCAACCTTCCGATCTTTTACTTTGCAAGTTTTTTATCCTTCTGTTAATATGATTTTTGGCAGGTGATGAAAGATGGAAGAATAGTGGAGTCAGGAAGGTATAAAGATCTTATAGCATGTCCCAACTCTGAATTCGTTCAACAAATGGCTGCTCACTATTTTTGTTACATTATACCTGTTATATCGTGTAAAAATTGGTTGTCCCAATTTGTTGTGTATTTTATCATTTTTCTATCCCAATTCTCTGTTTCTCGTGGCCAAGCACAATTTTACTTTTAGGTTGGTCGGTTATTGTTTAATTTCTTTTTTTACTAAACTCTTGTATCAGTTACATATTGTTTTATTTCGTTTTTCCTATAAGTTTTCTTTTTTTTATTTTGAGAAAATAAAGGAATGAGATGAGAATTATGGTTGTCTATGCTTTATAGGAAAAAGTTACACAAGACAGAAATATTAAACATGTTTTCCAGATCGCAGATGCTATTGAAAATGAAAAGGGTGACACCGATTTTGTAGGACAAATGAATATAACGTAAAATGTCTTAATTTACAGCTTAATATCCATTGTATTTAAATTAGAGCTCTCAAAACGGATAACCCAGCTTGATCCGGCTCGACCCACCACGGGTTGATGATTTAGTGAGCCAACCCAACACGGCTCACTTTTTGTGAGCCAAAAAAATTCGAACCCAGTCCGACCTACCACGGATTGGCGGGTCAAACGTGTTGACTCACGGGTTCAATTAATTAAAAAAAATTATTTTTTATTTTTTTTTTCAGTTAAAACTAAATTGTAATTGTAATTAAAATCTAAATAAACTTTAATACAATCCAAATACAAATCAAAATAAAAAAAATACAAATTATTTATGTGTTGGATAAAAAAACAACCTAACATGATCCAAATGTAAAGCCCAACTTAATAAAAAATAAATAAAAACACTTGTGTGACCCTTTTATCTGCGGGTTGGTGAGGCAATCCGGCTCACCACGGGTTCAACCCGGATGAGCCGGGTTCTAAATGAGTCGGGTCAAAAATCAACCCGATATTGAAATTTGTAAAAAAATTTCAACCCAACCTGATCCGAATCCGTGGTGAGCCAAGTTAGCTCGCAGGTTTCAACCCATTTTGACAGCTCTAATTTAAATTAAGGTTAACAAAATGTTTTTTCTGTTTTAGATTTAAAATGCGTATAAATGTTGTTTTTGTAAATGACTTTATTTTTTTAGACTTTAATAACATTTTTTAGATGTTATAAAACTAATATATTTAGTAGGGTCTCCATTGGCATCTTCACAATTTCCAAGTATGTTTTTCTTTATATTTTTATTTTATTATTCTCTGCATCTCTAATATGTCAACCCATATCTCCTATTGTTTGTTGTGTGTTATTTTTATTTTTACTTTGCACATTTGAAGCACATTTCATGATAATATTTAAATTGTTTATGCCGTTTGACATATTTTCGCTTCAAAGATAACTCAAATATTATCATAAAATACACTTAAAATGTCAAATAAACTTAACAAAATTTGGTAAGAAGGACTAAATTCATGCATTTTTAAAGATGAAGGACTAAATTGGTATAAAATTTTGAAGATAAACTAATTTCAAAATTCACTAAAACTTGAAGGACCAAAAATATATTTAACCTTTTTATAAATGGAGAAGTTCATTGTATGCAGAAAGGTAAAAAGGAATGTGGATCTTTATTTTGTAAAAATTGACATCTTCTTTATGTATTGACTAGCTCTTGTTTAGCTTTACCTACTTCCTTTGAGTAACCAGACAGAAGAAATAAAAACACTCACTTGTCAGTTTTGCTGATTTTATAACTCTTTTTAATGGTTTTGACGTGGAATACAGTCTCATCTAATGCAACAATATTCTAAGAGGGCTTCCAAAGTCAACCACTCAAAGAATAAATAACCTAAAAGATAATGTATAAGTAAGTGCAAATGTTTTTATTCATTTCACACCTACATCACGCTAGAATTTTAGAATTCCAATACATAATAAATGTGTAACAACCAAAACATAATTATAAAAGTCAAATTCAACGCATTTGGAGGGTACCAGGCTGTAACGTAGCATCAACCCATGTTGTATTTGGTATACATTAATTAACAACAGATTTTCCTTTGAGTGAGTTCTCACAACTTCATTTTCATTGTCATCTCAATGCTTTGAAGTGATTGGAGGAAGCTACCATTCTTTCTCTGTGTTCTTCATCACACTTTCTGCTTCTTTTTGTTATCTTCATCATATTGTTGTCAGGTGCACACTATATTTCTCCTCCTTCTTATTTCATGTTTAGGTTTGTTCCATCCATGAAATAATGCATCTTTACTCTATCTATAACCTAAATCTTCTTATTATCTTAAACTCCGTTCCTCTCTTACTTTGCTGCTACTTAGAATTTTCACAGTTCAATTAATCAATCTTGAAAGTTCACCAAAAAGAAAACTCAGTTATTCTAATTTCGTTACTGCTGCTATTAGAAAAGGAATATACATATATACTGGGGTGGGGCGATATATATATTTTCAATTGACCACTTTTACTTTAATCATGGGAAGATTGAATTTCTGAAGAAGAATAAGTCTGTATTTATAAAATTTTGTCACAGATTCAGTGAAATAACGTTCTCCTATACCTCCCCAAAACTTTGTTAATTTTAGTTTTTAATTTTGTTTCAAAATATGTTGATTATTTTAGAACTTCAGTAGCTCATATCTAGCTGCATAAGAAAACTTATTTCAATGAAATCACTTTGGATCTTTATGTAAAGTACTTAACAGAGAATCAATAAGTGAAAGTATAGTTTAGAAAAAAAAAATTAGGTGTTTTTTTTTAATAAGAACTAATAATAAAATTAAATAATGAGATATATATTAGAAATATTTCGACCCGTATACACAAAATATCATAATAAAAATCTACCTAGAAGATTTTGAACCTAGATTTCAATTCCTTAACACTAATATTACATAATTATCTGTATTAAGATATACTCTCTTCAAACCGAAACATTACAAAATATTCTATCCAAAATATACATTATTCTCTCTGATGTCTATATATAACAAAGATAAAGCAATAGATAACATAAGACATTTTCTGCAATCTAGACAAAGCAAAGACAAAACCATACATTGGACATGTTGAAGTAAATTTGCCCTACAGATATCATTACTCAAAACCTACTAACTTTTTTCTTATCACACAAAAGATTATTTTCAAGATATCATTTTCTTCTCAGTATACTAAGAAAATATAATTTTTCTTTGTAAACTGTCGACATCATAATAAGATATATAGAATAAACTTTTGGTTTTAGCTCCCCATTTAAAATTAAGAGGTAAATTTCTTGATACTTCAGTACCTAGAAATATTTCATTTGATAATGTATAATGAAGGAAATTGTAGGGATCGGAAACTTCACCTCTGAATTGTTGGAAATAGTATAAACATTTATAATTTAATAAACACGAGTAATTTAATCTAAATTTGTATAAATTAAATATTTCCGAATGAGCTTGAAAAATATCTTAAATTCTAAAATTTTGGAAGGAAAGGAATAAAAGTTTATATAATGATTTAGTGAAATAATTTTATTGAATCATATTTTACATCACAGATTTGTCTTGTCAAGTGAAGTAATGTCACCTTAATTGAAGTTATTGAAGCATGAGACGCTGTGGATCTTCTCCAATGTAAATGGTAATGTATTTTTCTTCGTCTATATAATGAAATTCATATAATTTGTTTATCAATCATTAGTAGTAAAGATATTTTATATTAAATTATTAATTTTGGTTCCCCATGATTTGAAAATTTAATCCTTTGTTTTCTTGTACAATTTTAGAGCATGTACATTGTATATTTGCTTAAGAACATCTATATGCATGATTTTTTATTTAAATTTTGAATTTTATGTGTGTGAATCTTACAAAATCTATACTAATTTAAAATATTTTCTCCATGAGCCTATGTAGTACCTACGTAAACTATTTTAAGCAATAGTTTATTATACAAAACAGTGATAATGCATAAACAATTTTACGTCGTGTGCTCTTGCACGAAATTTTATTAATAAATTTTCTCTTAAGTCAACTTTCATAAACAACTCCATGTGACCTAAACAAGTTATTTATATTAAATCATTTTGTCTCTTAAATTCTCTCAAGCATAACTCTTTTAAAGTAACATGGGTTATGAAAGTAATGTCACGTTAAGTAATGTCACGTTATGTGATGCGATCTATCAAACATTGTTTAGCTTTAAACAATATTTGTGAACAATTACGTTGAAGATAAATTTTAGTCTTTATATTTAAAAAAAATTGTAATTTTAGTTTCATTTTGAATTTCTTATAAATTTATTGCTGTCAACTCATTTGAATACATGTTAGATTAGATTTAAGGTTCAATTTAAAATAAATAGTGATGGCGACCAAATTTATAGTTGTTTAAAATGAAGATTTGAAATCATGAATAAAAATATGGATTCTATCAAAAGAAACTAATTTAACCCAATTACATATAAATATTTGAGATCGGGATGTGAAATTTGTTATAAATGAGAGAAGAAAGTAAAAAATAAAAAACGTAAAATAAACGCTGGACGAGTATCAATGTGTTCCTTCGTCAAGCGGACTCGCCTAGCGAGCATTAGTGCAGAAATGTCATATAACAGTAAGCGATCACATCGGTTATATAAAAATCATTGTAATGTATTTTGCGGTGGTAATTTTGATAAATCCAACGAACAAACTTTATTACATCGGTTATTATTGTAACCGATGTAATTCCTCTTATATTTAAAGAAAAAAAGAATTTTTTTATGAATAAATTCAAATACTACATCCGTTAGCAAGAAAACTAATGTAGTACGTCTTTAGTTGAGGGTGCGCTACGTTTTCCCTTATTTTGTCTTTCTCAAGTTTGTGCTCTTCGTTTCTTCTTTGTCGAGCTCGTCTTCTGGTGCCAATGTTCGAAGCACACCGTCGTTTCACTGTCCATTGAAATCGTGTGTTGAAGTTGTCGTCTTTCCATCGTCATTCCACCGTTGCTGGTTTGAAGCCCTCGCACAGACCTTCTTTGCGCGGCCTAGTGCTGCCTTTCTCCTTCCGTCGCGCCATCGCGTCGTCGAGGAGTCTCTGTCGCGTCGTTGCTCTCCTCACGAACTCATTTTGTGCTTCATAAACATTGGAGACCATATTCTCTATCAGCGCATTAGCTTCATTGGTTTTTTGGATTTAATCATTCCTCTAGCCGAGACATCCAATATCAACTTTGTTTGTGCTCTGAGTCTTCCCAAAAATATGTTGATTTGATTCGTATCATCAAATCCATGCATACGATTTTTATTGAGCAATCCTTTGAATCATTCCCATGCTTGGCTCAATGATTCATCATAATTTTGTTGAAATGATGAGATTTCTTGCTCTGATGAATTAGTATTAGAAGATTCTGATATACTTGCTGCTTCTTGTGCTACTCTAAAAAGTCTTCTTTTTTTTACTTCTATTCCTCTAGGATGCTCGTTCAATCGCTGGATCGTATAGTAACTGATCAACCGAAATCCTGTCTCTCATGCACAATAAAAAAACACTAGAAAAGACGAGTTAAATAATTTAAAAAATAGATTTTTTAAATTAAAAAATATAAAATAAACTTAAAACAAATTAAACCTAAATTGGTATACAAAACACAATTAACTAAATAAAACTTTAGTCCTTGGCAAAGGAAAAAAAAAACTTAGTTATAAAATTAACAATTGTACCAAACTAGTCTTTCTACCCGTGCAACGCACGGGTTTTTTTAAATGTAATATTTTTGATAATAGGAATTGATTTTGTAATATTTATTAACCTCTAAGGTTATAATATAATGTCTTCAAAAAAATAACAATAAAAGAAGACCAAATTACATACCTATAATCTGTTTTTGGTTAATCAACTTTATAACTTTCTTTGGTACACAAATTTGATTACTTGTTAAATCAACATGATGTTCATTGTAAGCCTTGGACTTTACGCAATAGATCCTGCATTGAACAACAAAATTATAACAAATATTTTAATTATAACAATAGATCATGCATCTATATTTATACAAACTTTCAAATTAAAAGAAAATTAGAAATGACATA
>Ga0214542_1004926_pt1 | contig 25936 bp, 12 predicted proteins | sample CNSS1metaG_FD_160096 | JGI IMG/M metagenome (GOLD analysis project Ga0214542, IMG submission 160096) | Root nodule microbial communities from cowpea collected in UCLA plant growth center, Los Angeles, California, USA - CNSS1 | ecosystem: Host-associated > Plants > Roots > Nodule | place: USA...
AGATCGTTCACACTCTTCCAATTATTTAGCAACCCCTAACCAAAATGAATGGTCCATTTCAACACTAGAAGTACTCAATTAAATTTCCGCTATTGGATTTCCAAGACCTACAATTCGCACATCCTTATACCCTAAACATCTCTCCACTGTTCCATTCAATTTCTTTCCTAATCGCATCAATATCCCCATTTTTCAACAACAAACCCTCTCTTAATGATCACGGCTAACCTTCCCTCTGATCCAATTCAGCCCAGAACCCAAAAATACCAAGAACGAGTCAATTTGACCCGCGCCGCCTAGCGGTTCAACCAATACCGGCAGACGCTTCATCCAACAGACCTAGAATTGGGTAAGACGCCATGCGTCGCCTGGCGGCCGAGAGTGTGCCGCTAGGCGGTTCCTCTTCCAGGAACCTAAAACACGTACAAAGGCATGTGCCGCCTGGTAGCTATAAGTAGCCCGCCAGGCGGTTTCTGGAAATTTCCAGAAACACGAAAAATTAACCAGAAACAAACAGAAACCAACAATTCAACATATATCATGCAATTCGAATATAAGCATAAAAACTCCCTTAACCTGAAATTCCTTAGCTTGAATTTTTTTGCAATTGGAATCTTCCCTACACCAAGTACCTCCTTAGCCTCCTCTCAATTCATCCCCCAAGAACCTCACTCAACCTCACCAAACTCAAAATTCGTGCTTTGTTTCTGGATATATTTTCAGCCTTGCAAAACCTTTCCTAATACCCCAATTTTGCCTTTTAAATGGTGCGTTAAAGCTAGGTAAATTATCAAAACGAAAATGTACCTTAATTGATTATTAATGGCCATTCATTGTCTCATTATGGGCTGTTTTACAGCCACTCTTGGCTGCTAGTTCCTCTAGGGTTTACGTTAACTCTTCACATTCAATCCAAATCCAACAAAATAGCAAAAAGAGTGTTTAATTTGGGTTCTCCAAGGTTTTAACCCACAACTATGCAAATGCCAAATCAATGCCAAACCATCATATGCCAATTCATATTTCATGCTAACAAATATAATCCAAATGTCATATTATTCCACAACATGATTAACATATATTTAAAATAATAACAAATAATAACACAAAATTGGGATACATAGGACTTTAACCCAAGTCCTCTCACACAATAAAATACTTTCAACCACTTGAGCCAGTACATTTCCACATCATACCAATCAGAATTTAATGTCATAAATGCTCTTCCCTCCCGCATTTATTAATTAATTATTTAATTAATTAAATTCTACGGGTCTTACATGAGCAGATGAGGAAATATGTGAGGGTTTACCTTAGGAGGAAGATGTTGATGCAGGTATATAGATATAGGATTGTGGGAGCTAGGTTTAGCTTTTATCTTTTAAAAATGTTTGTAGTAATGTAGTCAGTTTTTAAGTCCTCAAAGTAGGTTGATGTAAAACTTGTTATATGCTAATATAGTTATTTTGGATAACTGTAATTGTATGGTTATATGTTTGTCTCTAACTTCTTGTGGATTATCAATTATGTGAAGTTTCATTTAGTAGTATTGCAAATGATGTAGTTTGAACGACAGAAAATATATCAAACATAATATGTAAGTTGAAAAGAATCTTTCCTCCATTTTTTTTTCAATGGAGCACGTTGTTGTCCATCTTCATATGGAGGCAATGCTTGGTGGTTCTGTTCAATACCAATGGATGTATTTTTTTTGAAAGGTATCATCCTCTTATTAATTTCAACTTTAGTCATTGAACTATACCTATAAATTTTTTTATTAACATAGGTTGATGGGACATGCAAAGTAATTAGTCACTAATTTGGTAAGGATATAAGAATCAATATGTGTTTTTTACATACATTGTGAGATAGCGTACTTTTGTTCACATTATTTCCAAAATGTAAGTTTGTTATTAATTACAAGTTTGAGAAATAATTCTGGAATTGAATCAAATGAGGGACAACAATCAACATTGTCATATTTCAACAAATACGGACATTCTGGTTGTGCAAATTGATTTGGTTAAGTGATGATGAATTTTTCTTTGCTCATGTTCATGTTCTTATCAATTGCAACGAGTTGAAACCGATATTTCAATTAGTTAAATGAATTGTAATATGTATTCATACTAGTACACTTTGAAGTACTATCAATAATTACCTTTTTTAATAACAAATTTTTCTTACAAGTTAATTATGTTAATGAAAAACCTTCAAATACAATACATAAGTGTTTTCCATAACGGTTCAAGGCTTATTTCATATTAGTTGTAGACATAATTTATATTTATCACTAATGCATAGGTTCATGACAAGAAGAATGGGTTAATCAACCCAAACATGAAGGCACTAACTTAGGGACCTAGTTCAAAGGAAACATCATGGAATATCTATTTTATTAATGGCTATAGGTTTCACAAAGGTGTGATAGAAGGAGGATAAAATGATTATTTTTGTATACTTTTGCATATTTATGAATTGGAATATCTTGGAATGATAAAGAAGATTCCCTTTTTTTATTGTGAATGGTTCGATCCAACAATTGATGTTGACACAAGAGTTCACTTAGAATATAATATCATAAAGAGCAATTTATATTTAATTATCCATTTAAGATTCAATCAATTCATATTTGAATTTTAATTTTAGAAATGCAAATTGATATCATAAAGAGAAAAATCAAAATTAGAAAAATAAATAACATACTTAAATCGACAAACTATTGGTGCAAAAGTCAAATCATATTATTTGACTTTAATCTTTAGGTATTTAGTTCTTTATTAATGAATAATAAAGTCACAATAGTAAAATGTAAAAAGAATTCCAAAAGATGACTAATAGAAAGAAAATGAGAAAAATTAAAAGTTAAGATGTGTTCCTATTAATATATATGTTATGTTTAGAAAAATATTTTAATATATATATATATATATATATATATATATATATATATATATATATATATATATTAAACATTCATTTAAGTTTGCATCCCGTCTAAATTCGTATTTGAAAAGGGAAAATTCTCGGATCAATAATTTTGTGACTTTATTTTTAGAAAAGATCAAGTAAAGTCATGTGACAATTATTTTCAATTTGTTCATATGTGGTTATCGATTGACCATTGTATAAGATGCGACGAAAGGTGAAAAATAAATCTTTAACATGATTTAACTAATTTGATGATAAATAAAGAGAATTTTTTCAACTCACTTATATGGATAACATAAAATAACAAGTTCCTCATGTAACATATTTCTTATATTTCATATCTCTTGTATTTTCACAATCTCTACAGATTTCTGACCCTCATAATATTTGATATTGTAATTATATGATCCCTAACATTTTATATTGTAATATGACTCAGAAAACTTTATAAGTCTACATCCTAATAAAGTTCATATCAAACTCTCAAAATCAAAATACTATGTTAAGCGAATGTTTACAATATATAATTTAAACTTTCATATGTAATTATTAAATTAGACGTGGTAGATACTTTATAAAGTAATAAATTTGAAGAAATTTATGTAAAAACATTTTGACACACTATGTTGAACTAATATTAGGGTGTATTTCTTCAAACTTTTAATCATTACTGGTAAATTTTTTACACTTAGTTTTAATTATATTTAATTTTTTTCGACACAGTATACATAAATTTATGTTAAAAACATATATAATAAGTTTAATAAAAAAATATTTATAATAATAATAATGAAAGATTGACATAAATATAAATATAGGAATTGTTGACATAAACATAAACTGAGAATAAAATAAAACGGATATGCATCATCTAGAATCCACTTTTTAGATAATAGCAACTAATTTACGGCTAATACTTATTTTTTGAAAGACGTAAAACTCCACATTACCAAGACACTTCTCGAGAAAGACATGCAATTCTAAAAAATTAAATTAGTTAATAAAAGTAATACAAACTATAACTGATGATAAAGTGTAGGCATTGACAAGTAAGGAATCATGGCTGAACTTTGTGCCTTAAATTAAAAAGTTGTATATGTAACAAAAACTGAATACTAGTATCAACTTTTCCAATACGTACCCACTGTCCTCGATTATAATATAGTAAAATTTGGTATACATAAAAGAGAAAAAGTAAACTAAAGTCGAAATTAAAAGGAAAAAGAATATAGTAATTGTCACAAAAGCACTTTTGCTTGTGCAGGTTCTAAGCCCGTTTTCCATCCGAGGTCGAATAGGCAATAATTTTTTATCAACGGAATATTTTAAATGCCTTGCTTGTGTGTATATACTTATTTTTTAAAAGTGAACGGCTCATGGAATGAATTAAGACATTGCTTAATATTCAATTGTTTAATAGGAGTGGAAGTTAAGTTGGCAATGATAAAATTATTTTAATACTTAAAACTAATATGTATCATATCGCAATTTCATGATATATACAAAGTTAAATTATAAAATAAACTCTTATCGACATTTTATATATATATATATATATATATATATATATATATATATATATATATATAAACATGACAAGAACCGGCTCATATAACTCTTTAACCACACACACATATCTGTGTGAGGGGAATGGAATGGAATCACACGCAGTTATGCGTCTAAATATTGGTTTAAACAAAGAATCTGAAAATGTTTAAGTGGCATTATAGAAGTATAGAATATGTGCCACTTAATTTACTTCACCCCCTTCTCATCTTCTTCCTTTAACAACCAACAAAACCATGCCTTCATTTCTATCAAAACCACTTTCATTATGTTTCCCAACTTGGACCTCATTCTGCTCACTCTTCTCCATGCCTCATTCGTCATCTTCGTTCTTCTCCTCCTTATCTTCATCATCTTTTTTCTTCTCTCACTCGCATTCTTTCTCGCTCTCTCTTCACTTTTCCTATTTGATTTCCACCATTGTTCTTCACTCCTTTCCCAGTATTTCAACATGGTGAAGGATGATCTTCAACTGGCTCTCGTTCTTCTTATCGTTTTCTTCACCCATCAAGCTCTTGATTTTGTAACTGTCTCAAAACCCTGGCACAAACGCAACAGGCTCGGTGAATTCGGAGTGAAGCCACAGAAATGTTCCAAAAGATATCACATTCATGGCTACACTCTACAATAAGGTCATCAACAACAACACCATCGTTGTCAACATACAAATTCTACGTTATGTCTCCAATGTTCGGACGAGGTTTTTTTGTAAGAATTTATTCATGAAAATGACGTCGAAAATTAAAATTGATTTTTTTTTTTTGTAAAAATTAAAAGTGATTTTTGTATTAGGTTAATCATTGAAAGTTTTATTACTACTTTCTTTAAATTTTTAATTTTTTTATATATATAAACTAATTTTAATTTATAATTTTTTTTTCTAAATTCTTGAGAAAAAGCTCGTCCAAATAAATAAATTGTGTGTCATCCTTACATTTCATGTAAATATTGTAAATTAATAATGCCACTCACATTGAGTCCCAAGTTTTATTGTGTTTGATAATTTGTACCATGAAGCAACATAATGTGTTGCAACCATATAGCTATTTTGGCTGTTTCAAGAGTAGGGCACAGAGAAGGAGTAAGAGATCAATATTCTGTTTTTAGAGTTCAAATTTATATTTAGGACCAACTTTTACATGCTCTGTACAAATATACCTGATGCAATTATTTTCATCCTGTGGAGATACTTCAATAAAATTTCTCAATTATAATTTATAGCAGTCTTATTCATATTCTGTTATTATTTTAATAATGAAAGTGTTCATGCTATGTTTTAAATTATTTTATGACATATAAGAGTTCGGAATTAACTAAAACAAATAAAAGAATAATTTCTTAAGGAATTACTTTAATCTACATTTTTTTACATATTTCAAACTTATATAAATATATTATTACTTGTGTTATTTTAAATTTAACAATTAATTGTTGGACCAACCAACTTTACCATATATAATATGCTTACTTAACAGATATTAACTAAATATTAACTTTCAAATAACACTTACGTTTATCCAAGAAGTAATTTAAATACAGTCAGTCTCCACCCATTATAGAATAAAGTAATCATGAATAACAAATTATACTATCATTAAGTATAAGTATAGATATTAAATAAAATCATATCGGAAAGATATGGATTTAAGTTTTTTTTTTCTTATGAATCCATGGCATTTTACGTATTTTTACATCTTAACTATTTTTACAGTACACTAATCATTTGTCACCATATACAAACATTTATAAATAAAAGAATAAAAAATAAAAGAAACATGGGTTCAAAATAAATATATGTAATAAAAAATAGTGCAACTGCACATTCTGCTATAAACAGATTTGACCTCAATCCATCACATATTGCAAAATATGAGAAATATAAGAAAAGAAGAAAAGAAGAAAATCTTGGGTCTCGTATAAGATGTAAAGCATCAGAGTTGGTATAGCAAGTTATATGAACCAGTCCTAGATTGAGAAACTTAACACACAATGTAGTTGGTATAGCAAGCTATATGAACCACAACACTTAGTGTGATTTAGTGGTTTACCAATCACAATACACCCCAACAATTCTTGCTACTAACATTATGTTGCGCTTACTAGGCCATGCGCGTGCCCGGTATTCATGAGTGCTCTAGAGATCATGTCAAGATCTCATACAAGCGGCCCCACTCGACACTCATATAGGTGATTTCATCAAGTGTATGTTGCAAATCATACACCACCTTTAAAGGATATGAAAATCATTAAAACTTTGTTTAAACTAAAATTCTTACACCACGTAAAATTTTAATTACAAAGTTTAACCTCGCAACAATGCAGTCTCTAGCACTTTCACACATACCATAGGAATGGACATAATTGATTAAAATCAATTTAGTGCTATCAGAACTAATAAGTGACTTGTTTTTACCTATATGAACCTTATTCATGGGTCTTCAATCACAAAGGTTGGGTTGCCATCACTTGTTTGTTTGCAAGTGGCTTAAGTCTCATTCCCCTCTATGTTTCTAAAATCATATTTCATCCTAGGATTTTGTTAGGGAATTAGCTAGATTCCATTCTGACTTCACATACTTGATGGAAATTTTTCCACTCTTTAGTAGCTACTCCTGATTGGCAATCACAATGTATTTTAATTTATAGTGGAATGTTAGCTAAGAAGTTCGTCAACTACTCAGCTTCACTATCAGCCATTTCAAGAGCAACAAACTCATATTTTATTATTGATCTAGTCATCATTGTTTTTCTGGTTGATCTCCATGTAATCACACTACTCCCAAGTGCGAATACATAACCACTAGTGGATTTTGTCTCATCTGAATCAGAAATCCAATTAGCATCACTATACCTTTCTAGTACAACGGGAAATCCACTATATTCAATGACATATTCAATTTAATCTCTTATGTATCTCATAAGCGCATCTCAATATATCTACCTACTACGTAAGCAATATATAGTATAGGAAGGCTCATCAAAAGCAGTAAGCTCCCAATTATCTAGGCATACTAAGGTTGAGAAAAATAATTCTGCTCTATTTTCTTTCTTTAATAGAGAATTAGTATCATAAGGGATAAGTCATAATTTCTAAATTTTCTAAAATGTTTCTCAAGTATAGTTTTAGGATAGTAATATATTATCTCTCTTCCTTATGATTCTAACTTCTAAAATCACATTGACTTCACTCACATATAAATATATAATGACATATTCTCTATTTTCAAGTACTACCACCATCATCATTGGTTGAAAGTCATCTCAATCAATGAATGTTTTTCCCTTTAAAAAATGTTCACTCCAATGAAATTTTTATAGCAATTTACAAGCATTACCTGCACCTCCACAGTCTGTCTTACATGTTATTGGTAACATTTTTTACTACATCAAGCTCTCCTTGATATTAGCCTCCAACCACGTGCAAGCATATGCTCCTCTCACATCTTTTAGAACAAAGTTGTATATTGCAACATCAACAACATTTTGGACATGAAAGGATATTATTATTATTATTATTATTATTATTATTATTATTATTATTATTTTCTTTCAGCTCAAACCAAAGTTAAGAACCCCTCTCTTTTCTATATCATCAAAACAAGAATGCCATCCACGAGAAGAACATCGCATTCTGATTGCCACAACCTATTAACTCTTCGACAATAATGGTGTCACAAAGATATGTGCGGTTCCGCTAGCATATCGAAGGAGGCTTGCAGTGTGGGTTCTGCGTCATCCATCGCTTCCTCGCGCCAACAAATAACATAGTGACCACCGTCATGCGCCTTCACCAACCACCATCATGCCAGTGACGTCGGGGCCATCGTAACTAGAGCCATTGTCGTTGCCAGACCCTTGTTAGACTAAGTACGTCCCCTTCAAAGTAACATTGTCGCCTTCGCACCAGTTGTCACATCCATCTCGTGCTTCCGCTCCATTTCACACAACCTTCATCTCCCTTTAGTGCGCAAGAGAAGGGAACAACTCCAACTCCAATTGGAACTTCTCTTGCAATTGTGTTCCTTCGTCAGTCTTAGCAGAATCACCCTCTTCTCCGCCCTTGCGTCATTTGAATGTCGCTGCCACCATTGTGGCCTCCCCCACGCGTACCGTTAGAATCTTTAGCTCTGCCAAGATCGTGCTTGACGAGGAACTTCCATCCCTCAATTCCCTCCATTGTTTTGAAGTTGGTGATTTTAATTTAATAATGGAGAAGTGAAAAAAGTGGGGCCCTATAATGTATCCTTCAATTTGAATGAAATATCAAAATTAATGCTTATGACTTTGTGTATGTACGTCTGATGCAGAAAAAGGAACTTGGATAAAGAATCACTTAGGTTACAAACAGCGTACGAAAGAAATTGAAAAAGTTGTCTCATATTTGCAAGTACGACCCATTTTGTTTCTCACGTCTTTCATTGGCATTAATGGGCATTATATGCAAACCTGACACTAACAATGAAATAAACTTCTTATCTTTCTCTCAGGATTTTATCTCTTCTCATCAAGAATAAATTCTAATCAAGGATAAATCCTTAAGATTGTAGTAAAAAATTTATGAGAACACGAACACGTAAATTCCTGAGGCTTGTTGAAACACTGCCCTTAAGGATTTATCCATAGTGTATGCGTAAATCCCTTAGGGTACAACGGGAAAATCTTATATATACCCCCAGGATAAAAGAAACTAGCAAGATAAGCTCTTTTAAAGAGTATGAATAATCCAATATAATAGAAGAAATATATAAAGGAAGAAGAGAACAAAGAAACCAAGAGAGAAAGAGATATGAGTTGAATTGTGTCTCTATTGGAGAGCACCAGATCACCTTTTTATAGGTGTGAACAAGGGATGGAGATGGGTTAAAATCCCTTGGCTCATGATGAAAATCTTGTAATAGCTCAACAACGATCATATTGTTGTAAATACCAATCGAATATACTTTAGCTATAATGGTCAAAGTGCAACTACATATTTTGCAATAAACAGATTTTACAACAGTAACAAGGATCGTATTCTGTCATACCAACTGTACTAAATTCGATTTTCCAAACCTATAGTAGTCAATTTATATATATTAACTACCTTACTGATAAATATGTTAAACATCTAAACTTTCATATTTCTACAAATTTCCAAACATTCATTACACATTCCTTTAAAAGAACAAGGAACAATTTACATAGAAGAAAATGTTTTGCATAACATTATTGAATTGATTTTTAGCCAAACATGCTAGATGATAACCAATCAACTTACAAATGCTCAATTTTCAAAATAGGACCTATAATTTCTGCTCAATTTTCTAATCTAATTGCATCTTTTTGGATTGTGTTTAGTGTGTAATTTCTTGGTTTTAGAACAAATTTGGCTTTTAGAGTAAACTTCCTTGTTTTTACAATTTTTTTATGGAGTGTTTTTAGCTAGAATTTTCATTTAATTCTAGTTTTGGTGAATTATAGCTTAGTAAATAATAAAAATCCCATTTAATTCCTTGTTATTGAGTAGATTTTAAGTTCTTCTTTGGTTAATTTTGCTTTAGTCATTGTATTTGATCTAGTTTAGCTTTATTTCTTAAATTACATTTTAGATAATTAAAGAGTAGTTAATTTTATTTGTGATAGTTTTACAATTAATCTTATTATTCTAATTTCTTTAATGCAAACTCTCAATTCTACATTGTTTTTATGTTTTGATTCGTTATTTTGCTTTGTTTTTGTTAACACAAATGACTTTGATGAATGAAGATTTCATGAAGATATTGCATAACAACTTGATGAAGATATTGCATAATGACTTAATGAGGATATGGAGTATTGATAAAGACCTGATGGATTGATGAAGACTTGAAGAAAGGTTGTGGTAATCAAGCTTGATTTGTGTTTTATCTTACTATTGCATGAAGATCTTGAAGCTTGAAGATTGAAGTTTAACACAAAGACTATTTGACATAGTGTAGGTGTCTTATGTCTGGTTGTAGTCTTTTAGTCTGTTAAATGGGTTTTTAACAGATTAATTGACTGGTTGCGACAATGACATAGTTTAGGTGTCTTATGTCTGGTTGAGGTCTTTTAGTATGTTAAATGGGATTTTAATAGATTAATTGATTGGCTACTACAATTCTGTCATTAACATATTCAATCAACTGATCTAACTTAAGTCAAGTAAAATCAACAAATTGAATAGATAAATCAACCTGTTGAATATGCTAACAGACAGACTATTATAAAGCCTAGTTTATTAGAGAGATTAGTAACAATTGTGATTTTGAGCGTGAAATCAGTGTGAATACTCTGAAAATTCTCTCTCTAAACTATGTTGTTCATAAAGTGTTATTTGCAATCTTGGAGCGTTTTGCATGGTGTAAGCGACTTGGAGAAAAATGTTTGGTTGGCTAGGGTGAGTCATCTACAAGGTTTGGTCTTTCATAAGTTTCTAGGTGTTGCTTGGGGTGATTACAGGTTTGCAAGTGGGAGTGGTGTTGTGCTTTGTTGATATTCTTGTGGGATTCAATGGTCTTGGTGTAGTTTCACAATTTCAAAAGTGTAACCTTGGTGCATTTTGTAAAAATTTTGATATAATGAAGTGTTTAGCATTGATGTAGCTCAATTTTTAGTGAACCGGTATAAAAAGTCAATGTGCAGTTGTCTAATTTTCCTTTTTCTTATTTGTTCTTTAATAAAAAGTTTCAAGAAATTTGTTTTAAGCAATCTTTTTATGGTATTCTGGTGAATTGATGTAATTTGGAGTTGTAATTGTGTTTGTTATATGTATTGAAATCAATTTTGATTGGTTGTGCAAGTTGTTTATGAGTTTATCATGAATTGTGTTTTTCTGCACAATTTTCCTAATATTTCAATATGTTGAATTGATATTATAATCTATTGAATCATACTAGTTTATCTGTCTGATTGTTTGTTAAGTGAAATCAATCTGTTACCTCTGTTTTCAATCAATTGAAAATGTGTGTTCCAATAATGATTGCATGTTGATTCTTGGTCAATCTGATTTAAAGTAAGGGCTTTTGATAAATTCAAATTGAACCTAATTTTCAATCACAACCAATTCAACTCATTCTTCTTGTCTTAAAATCCCTTTAAGACTTACAATTTTAATATTACAAACTTGCTTGAGACATAACATGTGCATTTAATTACAGTTTTACATTCTAATTCAGTTCATTTCTAGTTTTAACATTTAGGTTTTCTAGTTCTTCCAAATTTAGAAATTTTTATTTTGTAGTGATTCCGAAGTGCAATTCTCAATTCTTTTATTTAGTTAGCATTGTTTTAAGTTTGTTTGCATTTTCATTTATTTCATTTCATTTGTTATGCAAAGACAAATCGCTAATTAAAGTTTATTGAAAAACATAATATGTTGGTACTTCATGACTTTGCTGCCAACTTTTATTCCAATAGTGAATCATGATTTTTTTTCTTTGTTTAACATTTTTGAATATTTCTCATGCATAATATTAATGAATCTAATAGATTAAATGCATTTGCATTATATATATATATATATATATATATATATATATATATATATATATATATATATATATATATATATATATTTTTTTTTATATATCAAGCCTAAAATAATTTGCTACAAAAAATATGATAAACATACATTTGTTGCTAAAATTGGTTTCTATGGTAACTTTGAGTATTTTTAGTTACTATTTAGTTTTGCATGCATATCATAAGTAGTTTTGGGTATTTATACTTTTTCCAACACTCATATATGCATAAATCTCATTTTTAGTTTATTGTGGCATTTTGTTGAACACTTTGTAAATTTTCAGTTTTCATGTAGGCATTTCACAAACACATTGTATTTTCTTATCTCTCTGTATTGTTTTATGTACTTCAAAACATGTTTAAATAGATTTGTTATCCCGTTTCATTCATTCATACATGATTTTCAGGCATTAGAATTCAATCTAAGAGATTAAACCAAATATTTCATATTCATTAACAATGCATTATCTCCAGTTTTAGATTTTTACTTTAGATATAGTTCATAAATAATTTGCATAGAATTTTAGGTTAATTTTAGTATAGTTTGAGTTTTATTTTTGTTCCGACCCGACCCAAGTTCGTTCAGTAGCATCGTTAGGAACAATATTTAAACTACACTTGACCTTAACTCTTAAGCGATGTGGGGCTTATTGGGTGTACCAGAAAAAGCCCCACAGTCGAGGGCAAAAGGAGTTGTCAGTCCCACAATGGGCGTCAATGTTCTGACCAGACCCAAGTCTATCCGAAAACATCGTTAGGAACGACGAGTGAGTTCCTGAGGTATTGTCCGCTTTAGAGCATGGAGCTCCATCGCGGTTATGTCCTTAAAAGGAGCCTTGGATGGTGGAGGGAGGAAGAAGTATTTAAACTACGCTTAACCTCAACTCCTAAGCAATATGGGGCTTATTGTGTGTACTAGAACAATTTTTGTATTTCTTTGGATTGATTAGTTACTACTCTACTATGTAAAAAGAGGGAAACTAGGATTTTTGTTTAATCTCTATGCGACTAGAATGTTACACAAACCAGCACATGTAACAATAACTTTGGAAAACCACAAGTCATACCATCAATGTTCACCTTAACCCATCCAACAAAAAAATACAGAAGATTTGCTTATAAATAATGTGTATTCCCAATGTAGTATTAATATCAAAAAATTTCAAAACAGAAAAATCAAACATATCATTACTCATATTTTTTTCTAGAACCATTCCCAATCAATCAAACATAACTCGTTATACTATGCATCGTAACCTACACAAAAATCTTATAGCGAAATCATTCATGGTTTCACCTCCTCCATATCATCCAAATTGTAAAAGTCATTGTTACTAATGAAATCAATTTTAACAAAACATTTCTAAGAAGCTTTAGAAAATAAATTAAATGATCCATGGAAAACCAAACCAGTTATGAAAAAGACCCTACAACCAACCAAACCAGTTATGAAAAAGATCCATGGAAAATCAATTAAAAGAACCACTACAACAAAACATTAAAAAAAAAATAATGAATAGACTCATTGTCTTCTCTATATTAGAGCACAAAAGAACCCCCTTACACTAAACCTCCATATCAATAGGCAACCGCATATATATATATAAATATAAATAAATATATATATATATATATATATATATATATATATATATAAACAAATTATATATTTGTTGTGTGCTTGATTTATTCTATAACTAAACACTCTAGTTTCGTAATTAAGGCTCTATTCAACTCCCTTCTAGGTTTTGTTGATGTATCAATTTAACCTAAACAATATTTCTTGAAGAGTACCACATTTAGTATGAGTTCAATCTTCTATGTCCATACACTATATACAATTTTTTTTTAAAAGAGACACATAAATTTCTCTTATCTATCACTCAAATACTTTTCAACTATAATTTAAACCAGTTGTGATATTAAAATCATTACGTAGAATTTATTGTTCTCCATAAACAAAGAAATATTTTATCTATCCATAATATTGATCTTCGTAGAAAGCAATTTTGCATCAGAAATTCTAAGAATTATTTCAATTTTTATCTTGTAGTTGTGTTTACAAATTGCTAAAGTGAATAAAATGAGGAATGTGACTACTTTCAATGTGTTTTTTCTAAATTGTTTAAGATCCTATACGATTTCACCTTTTTTTAATTTTCAGGAAAGAGTTTGTACTACTTTAGTTTTTTTTATGACACAACATTTGAAGATGAACCTTGGTGATCTTCAATTGTATCCTAAAGTTCCAATCCTTAATTATGTTTGTCCATGCAGTTGAGCAATAGCATTGTTGATACAATGCACAAGCCCGAACACAAACTTTTAAAGAAATTGATGTTCCACAAAATCTTTTAAAAAGCTTTCATTAACATGTCAAACAATTATCTTATATCATAATTAACTATCACAATTTGATTAATCAATTATCATAAGTTATAATTGATTATGTTTTGTCTCGTTGAAATATTTCAAAGTCCATGTTTAATGAATCGATTATTGGTTTACTTAATCAATTATGTATCATAGGTCTTGGTTTTTCAAAACTGCATGTTTTTATCATTTAATCTATTATTGTTTTGTATAATTTATTTGGTGTTTACTTTTTGAATACTTAATCTTAACTTTCTTGAAGAATAATGAAGTTTAAATCCATTATTTTAATTTAGATTGGTCTAAATGGGATAAAATGAGCTTTAACTCAAAAACATTCACTAAAATCAGCTATTTAAGCTTTGTTAGACAATATGTATTATAGGTAGACAAAATGAACTAAATGTTTTAACAAGACAAATCTAATTAGAAGGTCTAGTGTATAAAATTTCTTTAGACAACTTAATGAAACATCCAAGAACTAAGTTTTGATGATTTAGTGTAGTTGAAGTGAAAGCAAACTCATAAATCGTTTATAAAGGATATAGGGATGAATAGTCTCTTGACCCTATAAATCATACTAGCATGATTGAATTGGTGAATCTCCTATCATTAAAAGAATCTAAGATCCTATGCTTGAAGAAGCAAGAAAGTGAATTGGAATACTATAAAAGATGATTATAGAAAAATTAGAAGTATTATACGTATTTACTTTATGTATTGTCTAACAATATCATCTGCTAAATGTATCGTATGATAAACTCTTCTAATGAGAATCATATTTACTTTATGTATTATTTGATAATATCTTTTGCTAAGTGAATCGTATGATAAACTCTTCTAATAAGACACATATAATGATATCATCAACTTTATATCGCCTGATATTTTGTCTAGTATGCTAGTATGTATTGTTTGATGAAATTGTCTACTAGTGACTCATAATTGTATCATTTGCTTTGTATTGTTGGGAGGACCTTGTCTACTGCATATTGTTTGACATATTAGGCGTCATTGGATCACTTTGATAAAGCCAAGTGCATGAAGATCTCATGTGATTGATGAAGATTGTTGAAGATTCGCTTAAAGATTGTGTTTCTAGTGTATTAAATCTAGAAATAATATGTAAAATGTAATGATTTGGTGTTATATCATGTTGGTAGGCTATTTGGCATAGGTCAGATGTCTTGTTAGCCTTAGTGTGTCTTTTATAATCTGTTAAAATGGGTTTTAATAGGTTAAAAGGTTTGTAGTATATAGTTTTTGGTATGAATGCATTTAATCAGTTGAATTATTTTTCAATCGACTGATTTCACTTAAGTCAATGAAATCTGCTAACTCTACGAAAAATTCAACCGACTGATTTCATTTAAACCAAACTATATATGTTGTGTTTTCGAGAGCAAAGGTGTAATTATAGACTTTAGAGAGCAAAAACTTGTCATTCATCACTGGAAAACTCTCTCTCTCTCTCTGCAATACACAATTGCAACATGTTGATTAAAGATTTTGGTTGATCTTGGAGGCATTTTGGCTTGTGACTAGCTTGAAGAACACATGTACGGTTGGCTAGGGAAAGCCACCATCAGGTTTGGTTGTTCTTATGCCTTTGGTTGTTTCCTGGTGTAATTTCAGGTCTGTAAGTGCGATTCTTGCAGGGTGTTTGTCTAGATTTTTGTATGAGTCAAAAATCTTGTGAATTTCTTTGTTCAAAAGTGTAATCTTTGTGTGTGATTTGTAAAACTTTTGAATATAGTGGTAACCAGGCTCAGGTTGTCCTTGTAAACTGGATGTAGCTCTATGATTGAGTGAACCAGTATAAAAACAATTGTGCAATTCTCTTTCCCTCATCTCACTCACTTTGAATCACTTTAAAAACTCAAGAAAACCAAGCAATCCATTCTTTGTGTGTTTTAATGCATTCTTGTGTAATCTGAGGTTGTATACTTGTTAGAAATATTGTTTGGAACAAGTCTTGTATGTAAAAGTTTGTTGTTTGAGTTAAATCTGAATTTTGCATTCTACATAAATTTCCCAGGTTTTTAGCCGACCTGATTTGTTTTTTAATCGATTGTTTCATAGCTCAAGAACACATTAGTCTGCTGTTTTATTTTATGTCCGATTGAAAGTGTATTGGTCTGCAGCTTTTACATTGTAATTCTCCAGTCTATTTGATTCAATTGAAAAGAGTTTTATGCTTTCGAAAAACTTTTAAATAGCCAATTCAACCCCCTTCTTGGCTTAAATCACCATTTCAAAACTAACAGTTATTATGTTATTCAACTTAATACTCTACTAACTTAAATTGATTTTTATCCCTTGCACGAAATCTTTACTAAATCTTTTCACATAAAGCTTTGTTGCACATACCTAAGTCCTACAACTAAAGTGGTTATTATGGATCTCCAACGTATCTAAGCGACAACTTAAGTCCATATAAAACTACTACAAAAGGTGAGCATTGCAAATCATCCATCTCACTACCATCTCATGCCATCAGCCATTCATTCCACTGCTTATTGTAACACCCCAAAATCTTATGGTACTAGATGTATTTCATATGTCTAATATATTGTTCATACATAAAAGAATTTCAAAATAAATTTCTTAGATATAAGACTCATTAAAATACATCTTTATAAACCTATCATTTGTAGATAATAAAACTTATATATATTTTATATATATATATATATATATATATATATATATATATATATATATATATATATATATATATATATTCTCTCGTACCAAGTTTACAATATATATTTACATCACGGTAATGCTCTAAGGGAAATGTAAATCTAAGTACATATAAAATTTCTCTTTGGACAACTTGAATGCGTCTACCCATTCTATTGTTGTGACTTCCTTGAAACGTATAATCTACTCTTATGTAGCATAAGCACAGGATCATAGCATAAACAAACAAAAACAAAACCACAAGGGTAAGTTAATATAAATAAATAGGCATACAAATTTTAACATGCAATTTTCCATCCATCACACATTCAATAATTAATATATATATATATATATATATATATATATATATATATATATATATATATATGAATATTTATCTATTAAGCATTTGAAACATGATGTTATGACTTACTTTTGGAAGATTTTGTGTAATGAACTAGACATTGAAGGTTCTACACTGTCATACTACATATATAATATAGGAATAAAGTTCTCTTTATACGATAGGGTTAGTTTCTATAACCAATTGAAAACAATTTTTTACATACCTAAATATCTTTCTCCACATGAGTCCAATTCGTCGCACTTACAATGTACACAAAGAGTAATTTCTTCCTTATAATCACTTCACATTATAAAACATACACAATAATTTAATTTCACATACTAGGCTTTATTTATGCTTTCACATACACATATTTTACATACGTATAATAATTCCACATTCCCAGTAGATTATGAGCTTAGTCTTGATTCTACTCGGTCTGACACCTCTTCCTCGAATCATCACATCATAAAAAGAGCACTCTAGATTTCCAAAGATTTTCCTTCCTTTCACATAATGTCCTTATATACTTGTTTAACAGAGATATTGTCTAAAAAGTATATCATCTAACAAATACGTCCCACCAGATGACTCAACACTTAATAGAACTTATTTCACCTATTGAGTATATTATTTGATAGATATACCCCATCAGACATCTCAACGCATAATAGAAAATGACTCGCCTAATGGGGTATTGTATGCCTATCTCATAAAATTGACAAGTACAAATGTTTGGCATTATCATCTTTTACTTAAACTTTCCTTCTTCAATATTTTGAAAGACATATCGTTTGATAAGTAAAAATGATTAAACTTAATTCAAATAATCTCAAACCCACACACTAATACTTTGTTCAAGACTATTCTCTAAAACTTTTTTCTACTTAACTCTAGAGTTTCCTACGATTATATCAGCTGACTCATTTAACTTGTTTTCTATTTTAAAATATATTTTCAGTCAATATAATAAGAGCTTAAACTTTCCTCTTTTCACACAATCACATTAACAACAAGTTTTATCAAATTTTATCAACCACAAACATCATTCTATCTTTCATCATATTCATCATAAACAAAAACTCACATTATTAAAACTTCTCAAATCAAACATACAATTAGAGAACAAATAGAAACAATCAAACTTACAAATACAATACCAAAGGGTTAGCTTCCCTATTTGGAAGTTCGCTCTTTACTTCTTTTTACTTTACTATTGAACTTCTTCACTGAACTCTCGATTTCTATTTTCAACGCTGTTTTAATTGAAAAATAGCCTTCTTCATCAGGATGATAATGATCACTTTTGATCCTCAATTAAAATAGTGAAATAGTCATAACATCATAGAGAAGTGAGAGAAAGTAGAGACAAATGTGTTTTAGAGAGAAGTTTAGGTCTATAAAGTGAAGCTTGATCACATTATTTTTCTTTTGTAGTTCAAATCTCTTCAATTAACAAGGTAATTGAGTTATACATCTTAATTACTTTCCCTCTCTCGTGGGCACATATCTCGTATACTCTAACTCATCCACTCTATCTATTCGTTAGTTGTTTGATCTAGATGCATCACCGCTCTACCTTTATTATATGTGTATTATCATTATCTACCTTCTTGATTCAGCCTATCTTCTCAGTTTAAAAACTTAGTGATTGAGCTTGTATCCAACCAAATAAAACATTTTAATGTAGTACTCAAGAGTTAACCCAAGGTCGTCTCCCAGTTGTAAGTATTGAAATGGTTGAACTGCCAAGAAGGGGGTGAATTGGCTAGTTAAAAAATATGGTAACTTTTAAAAGCCTAAAACAGTTTTCAATTGAATCAAATTAACCACCAAGTATGGATGCAAACACTCCTGGAATAGACACTTTTAATCGATTAAAAACAAAGATACCCTATTGACTTCATTAAATAGATACAATACTGATAGAATCAACAAATTAAATCACAAAAACAATTGACTGAAAAATTGAAAAAAATGCAGATATGCGAATTTGTGATTTAAGTCAAGAGCAATATGAAAGATCAATCAAGATAGGTTCAAATGAGTTAGACAAACATGAGTAATGATGTAGATAATGCAAGATCACACAAGAATGTCAAAAAGATGATTCTAATCAAAATTCTTTAAACTTTAAAGTGCAATACAAGTGAAAAGGGTTAGAGAAAAGAGCAATGCACAAGATTTTTATACTAGTTCACTCAAAACTAAGCTATATCCAGTTAGTCAAGGCAACCCGAGCTTGACTTTGCACTATTTCAAAAGATTTATAAAGTTTACAACATTACACTTTCAAAATATGCAAAAACACCACATAATGACTCTTGAATCACACAAAAATCACACCAGCACAGCAAGACACCTCTTGTAGACCTGGAAAACCAATAGGCACAACCTAAAAACTTGAGAAAGACCAAACCTCAATGATAGCACAACCTTGCCTACCAAAACCACCTTTTCCAAGCTTCAAACACCAAGAAAAATGTTTCAAGAATGATCCAAGATCAATCTTCAATAGTTGCACATTGTTTCATCACGAAAGAGAAAGAGTTCCACATATTCCAAACATTTTTCGCGCTAAAAAATGGTCTTCTCAACTCTTTTTCGAAAAATATAGCGTTTATAGTCAAACTATTATGAAATTCAATAGGTTGATTTTCAAAACAACCGGTTGATTTCACTTAACTTAAATGAAATTAGTCGATTACAAAATAAATCAACTAATTGAATATGTATCAGTTAAAACTACTATAGTAAACCTTTTAATCAGTTAAAAACCCATTCAACATATTAAAAGACACCATTTAACCTGTTGAAAAACATTTCAATAGATTAAAAAACACATATAAGACCTTATACATCTAATCAATGCAAAATGGTCTACAACATTAATTACAATCTTCAAGCTTATTTTCTCCAGGATTAATCCAAATAGAAAGCACGGATACAAGGCTTGAACGTGAAACATCAAATCTCCACGTCTTCATCAATGTAAGCATGGTTCAACATGTTCCAAGGCAATCGCTTCACATACCTTCATCAAATCTTCAAGAACCAAATCGTCCAGCCTATTTGTGCCAACACTAGTGACCAATGTTTTCAATCAAAGGTTCCAAATGCAACACAGGGGGGTTTGTAGGTTCAAAAATCAATTTTGAAATTAAAAACTTAGTATATAAAAACACATTGACTTCTTGAATTTAATGCAAGTCCACCTATCACAAGTCACAAAATTCTTATTATGTTTCACTCTTATTCCTCTCAAAATTAACCAACTAAGCGGAGATTAAAATGAGTTTCATTATGCAATTACACAAAGCATACACTAGTTAATCAAACCTACTGATTAAGCATATGTGAGAGCATCAAACACAACAATCCATAAACATTAAGGGTGAAACAGAAGTTGTAAAAATGCAATAACACTATTTGATTATTAAACATGCCCAAATTTGTGTTTCTTCATTAAGCATCGATTAAAGGATGAAGAACAAACAGAACACAATACAAATATAATCAAAACCTAAAGGATTCATTGCATTATCCTCATAAAATCAATTGTAAAGTTTAGCTAGCCATGGAAATGGGCTTACAACACAAACAGAAATGAAAATGCAACATAAGTGTAAAGGAAGAAGAGGACCAAATAAATTTCAGAGGAAGGAAAATGAAAACCCTAAGTTGGGTTGTGGTCTAATGGCCACCAAATGTAGAAAACGAAAAACACCGAGAGTGGGTTCTCTCTAAACGTGAATGGTAGTGCACAATTAGGAAGAATGGTCTGAAAAACACACTAAAACCCTAAAAAAGGTGGTCACATCTGTAAGACCCGGGAAAAATAAATAAATAAATAAATATTTATTTAATAAATGCGAGGGCGAGAATCTCTAAGTTAAGTAATGTGGAGAGAGAAGATAAGGAATAGTATTAGCTCAAGTGGTTGAGGGTACTTGATTATATGAAAGGTCTTGGGTTTAAAACTTGTATACAACATTATGGTGTTAATAAATTATTTAATTTGTTTTGTGTGGGGATAAGATCTCGTGACTTAATGTATAAGCACATGTGTGCATAAATCATCATGAAATATGAATTGGTTGAATGGTTGTGAAATTGTTTGGTAATTGAGTAAGGGTAGTTTCAAACCTTGGCTAGCACAATTTAGCCTTGACTTATTTGCATTTTATTATTTTTTTTTTTTTTGGATTCTGGAATGTTAGGGAAAACCTAAAAACCCTAGTAGCCGTCAGAGGAACTAAAGAGGCATGGAATAATCTGTTACACTACAATAAACTCACATGTTAAAGGTTAATGGGTTAATTGTTATTTTCGTTTCGAGTAATTAAGGGAGAATTAATATGGCTAATAATGGATGAAGAGAGTGGTGCTCTTGGGAAGGCATTTTCGTGTGCCTACCAAAAGGGAGTTTTAAAATCCTAAAAACAGAACTTAGGAGAGTGTTGGAAGGCTGGAAGGAGTGCCCAAGGGTGGTGCTCCAATGGGAGATCAATTATAGTGTAAGGAAGGATTCTAAGAATACTTTTGCAGCCAAAATTCCAAGTTAGGGGAGCTGCCATTTTCTTGTTTTAATGATATTATATACAATTGTGTTATGTATTGATGCATGAAAGCTTTCTCCTGAATCAAATTCTTGTATTGTTTAACTTCCTTATGTTTATTGTATGTGGTTTTAGAGAGAGTATGTATGGATGCTTGTGGTTTCTGTTCTATTGAGTACTCTATGTGACTCCATCACTACTATGATTATTATGATTCTTCTTTTTTTGACTTGTTGTGATGTTTAGAGTTTTTCTCATAAATGCGGCACAATTATTATTATAATTATTATTTTATTTTGTTATTATTATTACTTTTATTATTTATTATTATTATTTTTACTATTATTGTTATTGTTAATATTATAATTATTATTTTATTATTATTATTTATATATTATTATTAGTTATTCTTTTTATTATTATTTTTATTATTTTTATTATCATTACTATTATTCTTATTAATATTATTATTATTCTTATTCTTATTCTTATTATTTTATTTTACTATTATTATTAATATTATATTATTATTATTATTCAGTATTATTATTATTATTACTATTATTATTATTATTATTATTATATATATATATATATATATATTATTACTAGTTATTATTATTCTTATTATTATTGTTTTTATTTTATTTTATTTTACTATTATTTTATTTTTATATTTATTTATTTTATTATTATTATTACTATTATTATTATTATTATTATATTATTATTATTACTATTATTATTATTATTCTTATTATTATTAATATTTTATTTACTATTATTATTAACATTTTATTATTATTTGATTTTATTATTATTATTTTTATTATTTTTATTATTATTTTTACTATTATTGTTATTGTTATTATTATAATTATTATTTTTTTTTATTATTTATATTATAATGATTTATATATTACTATTAGTTATTATTATTATTATTATTATTATTTTATTTTACTAATATTATTTGATTTTATTATTATTATTTTTATTATTTTTATTATTATTTTTACTATTATTGTTATTGTTATTATTATAACTATTATTTTATTTTTATTATTTATATTATTATGATTTATATATTACTATTAGTTATTATTATTATTATTATTATTTTATTTTACTAATATTATTATTATTTTATTTTTATTTTATTTTATTTTATCATTATTAAATTTTTATTTATTTTACTATTATTTTATTATTGTTGTTATTATTATCATTTTTTGACTTTATTGATGATTTTATTATCATTATTATTTTTTTATTATTATTGCTTTATTTTATTATTATTATTATTATTTTACTATTATTATTTTAACTTATTAGTATTATTGTTTTATTATTATTTTTGTTTTGTTTTATTTTATTATTGTTTTCATTGCTATTAATTTTATTTTTATTGTTTTATTTTATTTTTATTAGTATTATTGTTGTTGTTGTTGTTGTTGTTATTTTTATTATTAATATTATTATCGTTTTATTGCTTGTGCCATATTTTGGGGAAATGGTTATGTATTTTTCTTGCTTTATATTGTTTGGTTGTTCAGAATTGTTTCGGACTATGATCTAGTCATGTGATTATGATTGGATAAGCATATTTCATGTTATGGATTGTATGTATAGTGCTTATGGTTCTTTGGAACTTGCTTCAAAGTGCCAAAAACCAGTAGCAGTGATGCTACTAGTATGGTGCCTAGCAGCTTGGAGTGTGCTGCTTAGCGGCTTGGGGTGTGTTGCCAGGTGATAAGGGAAAACAAGAGAAGCTTGGAATGCATGGTGTCAAGCGGAAAATGTAATCCTGTCAGGCGGAAAAGATCTGGTAGAGGCTCTGGAAAGCGTATGGCACCTAGCGGCGTGAGGTGTCTGCCAGGCGGTCTGGATCCAAGTTTCTCCTAGCGACGCGAGAGGTGTGCCAGGCGGTTTTGGGTGCAGAGTTGGATCACGAGGAGGATTCTTGCACTGCTTTGGATGGAGGTCATGAGGTGATGTTTTGCTAAGGGCCCAATTACGAGTGTAACTTGTATTGGGGTAACATGTGGCCACTCTAGGTTGTAGCCTAGTGGTTTAGGAAGTCCAGTAAAGTGTGCGAGATCGTGGCTCGTACGACGAGGTTTCAGATGATAGCCCTTTTCAGTGCATCTGATAGAGTTTTGATAGTCTGGGAACAACTACCAACTTTTGTTCGTTTTGGGGAACTCAATTTGGTGTTGCAATGCAAGGCCATGGCAAATTTATTCCCACGTGTGGACTATCAGGTGGTGGCCTGTAGTCGGAGGGACGAGTAGACACTCGTGCAGCAAAGATCAATCAATGTACTCATCAAAGGTTGTAGAATCAAGATGTGTTCAAAAGAATGTTTGGGAGTGGAGGATTGAGGGTTTGGGGCTAACACGGGTTATGGCTATGAAATGCTTTAATTATGCCATGTTGTATTTGTCCTTTTTTTAATTGATTTCACCCTATCTGTGTTTTGTAACACCCCAATTTTGGGATATCATGGAACGTTAGAAATTTTTTTGCATTTAGCGGAAAAGGAATAAACATTGAAATTGTACTTAATAAAAACTTTTAATTTAATTTAAATTACATAGTTCAACCCGTCACTTTGTCAAAAACTTCCAATAACATTTCCGATCAAAATAAAATTACATATACTTTAGTATCTGATTAAAAACAACTAAACAAATTATAAAAACTCCCGAGTTCACCCCAGCCTCTCGTCGATCTACTCCTTGCCAAAAGCATATGCATTATCATCTGCTCTCGTATAACACACGTTATACGATCATCGCACATACAACAAACACACAAACAAACAAATAGGGGTAAGCTAACCATAAATAATGATATTCATAAAAAAAATTCATAAATAAAATATGTCCAATAATACTCAACATCGCATTCAAGTAATACTTAATCAAAATTCAATCAATCATGCCAAACCAAGCATAACATCACATATATCTCAATTCTTCACATATAGTAATTATAATCAATCTTTGGTTTTCCTCAGCCTATCACCCCACAACAACATCTAGTTTCCTAGAACAGATGGTTTGATGTGTCCCACTTAACGCAGCCAGATTGTCTCCCTTATTCCTCAAGGAATTATGAGTAAAAATGTCGATGCATCGCACATCGGGCACTATACTCGCAACGAGCCGAAATAAGGTGAAACATCTATCCCCTCCCCACTGCTTCACACAGGCGAGAGGGTACAACACTTGAACCAATCCTCTACCACTGCTTCACACAGGCGAAGAGGACCCCTTTCCACTGCTTCACACAGGCGAAAGAGTCTTCACTGGGTTCCTATGTACGAAAAACCTCACACAACATTTAATTCCACCACGATCTTTCAAGCAAGGCAAACACTTCCAACATACAACACATGAGAATTACCGATTGCCAACAACACACCACCACATTATGCATAGCAATAGTTCCATAACAAATACACACCACCACATCATGCTTGAAAATATAAAGTTCCATATTACATCTACGGGAAACAAGGTAACTAAAAAAAAGTGAATGCAATTTATATGTGGACCCCACCCATGCACCAACCAACATGCTAAACTTGAGAAACTAGAAAGAAGTAAATAAAGCAAATGTTAAATCATGCACTGCACCACATTTACGTGAAAGAGCTAAAGAAAAACAAGAAAGAGAAAAACTAAAAGAGGGTGATTTGACTTTTTCTCCATCAATGAACCCATTACATTACCAAACCAAGGAGACTTGTACTGCAACGTAAAAAAAACACATGATGCATATATTTACATGAAAGAGTAATGAAGGATTATCTTGTTTCTTTTTAAGATTATTGAATATGGTGTGAGTTGATTAAGAAAGCTAAGCGAAATCCCCACTGGACATTAAGATAGCAAGCTATCTAGATGTGAAGGTTCCTTTCACAAAGCTCAAGAGAAGAAGATGA
>Ga0214542_1004933_pt1 | contig 25906 bp, 18 predicted proteins | sample CNSS1metaG_FD_160096 | JGI IMG/M metagenome (GOLD analysis project Ga0214542, IMG submission 160096) | Root nodule microbial communities from cowpea collected in UCLA plant growth center, Los Angeles, California, USA - CNSS1 | ecosystem: Host-associated > Plants > Roots > Nodule | place: USA...
TATATATGTATTTAATATATTGTATACATCTTATATCCACACGTTTAGTACATCTTATATTTCCTATACTAGTAGAGGAAAAAGTATTATTTATTTAAGTTTTTTCCCTCATATACTGGCTTTCAAACAGGTGGAGGGAAAAGGTTATGAATAGGGTTCACTTGGACTGTTGGGGGTAAATAGAAGGTAACTCCGATTTGTCCTTCGATGACAATCGGTGCGTTTGGAGCAAAGAGAAAAGTAATGGTAGAGTTTCACGTTCCCTGAAATGTTACAGAATTATTCACTGCATTGATTTTCCATGCATTTCCCAGAAAAACAGGCATAATGTCGACGAAAAAGGGATCAAGCATGTTGGGAGCAGCCATCTAGGATAATGTTATAAAATTTTGTTTTTCACACCCAATCATAAAATAAGGAAGTGAGACAAATATCACATAAAAAAAATATACAGTATATCATAATAAGATAAAAATGAAATGAAAATTCTCCCAAAATCCATAAAACTGGATTTTATCATACTTTATGAAGACATTGATTAATTTTGTAGTGACTAGTCAAGATAAATGAACTCATGGCCAACAAAGTAACTCAAGAACATCTCATCTTGAGTAATATTAACTCGTTTAAATCCCTAAGGTCATACATCCAACTACAGTAATCAAATCTTTATTTATCATAAATTTTATTTCAATATTAAACCATATAATTATATAAATAAATAGATAAATAGATATGATCAATGAATAATTAAAATAAATATAAATAAATAGAAAGGACCAGTACATAACTGGAGATAAATATAAATAAGTAAATGAGAGTAAATATAAATTGAGTAAATAGGACCAGTGCATATCTAGAGATGAATATAAATAAATAGGAACGGGAACTGGATATAAATTAGTATGAGGTTAGGGACACCTCACTTATAGAGATAAAAATAATTATGAATAGATAAAAATAATCAAAGAAAAAAAAATAAAATGATAAATATATCTTTCCCTTACCTTAGTTATTGTGGAAATTATACCAAGGTTGTACTAAGTAATGGTAGAGTTTGGAAATTTCCCCTCATGACAATCAGCACGTTTGGAGCAGAGAGAAAAGTAATGGTATAATTTCTTGTTCCCTTAAATGTTACAGAATTATTCACTACATTGGTTTGCCACGCTGATGAAGGATTATTTTGTTTCTTTTTAAGATTATTGAATATGGTGTGATGTGATTAAGAAAGCTAAGTGAAATCCCCACTGAACATTAAGATAGCAAGTTATCTAGATGTGAAGGTTCCTCTCACAAAGCTCAAGAGAAGAAGATGATGGATTGATTCAAAACGAAAAGGAAATTGAAAGCACATAAACCATAGAAAACGAAGAACAATTAAAGGAAGAAGAAAACATAAAATGGAAAGGAAAGAAACGGTAAAAAAAAATGTCAGAAGCACGCCACTACAAGGCTAGGCTAGAAGCCATGGCAACCTTGAATATGAGTGGATGTGTGTCGCCATTTGCTATGCAAGATAAGGCTTAAGAATATTCATTCCCTAGGGAGAAAACTCTCACAAATGGTTGAGACACAAGAGTATTTTTACTTCAAAATGTTCAACCCTTTTAAAAGGCAAGGAGCATCCTTTAAATAGGAGTTCATATGGGTCCTTTAGCAATTACAAAAACATGGAATGGACTAACAAGCAAACCCTAGAAACCTAACACATGTGCATTCTCGGCCAAGTGATGGATTATGATTGGTGGATGCATTCCCATGAGGATTCTAGGCCAAAAGAGGAAGGAGACCAAGTAGCCTTCAAAGGAATAAACCAAAAAGGCAAAAGGAGACAAGGTACATGTCTACTTTTGCTTTTGCTTTATGCTTTTTGCTTTCCTCTCTCTTCCACATCATCCAAGTGCTCCAATCATCATGTGCCATCTAGCCATGCTCTACTTCTTCTTAATTACCTATAAAAACAAGATAAACAAGGATTAGCATGTTGGTTTAAGTTAATCTAATCTTAGTCAAAAGGTCAACTTGGGTCAAAGTCAATAAGTCAACCAAAATAAGTCAACTCTAAACCAACATAGGGAATTCATACTAAAGAAATGCAAAACAAAGATAATGATGATGGAATAGAAGACTCCCTTCTAGACATGCTTCTAGTGATCCTTCTTGAGGGAACTTCTAAGGAGGTGGTGGTGGTGGTCACGCTCATCATATGCATTTTCCAGAAAAACAACCACAATGTCGGCAAAAAATGGATTAGGCATGTTGGGAGCAGCCATCTATGACAATGTTATAAAATTTTGTTTTTCACACCCAATCATAAAATAGGGAAGTGAGACAAATATCACATAAAAAATATACAGTATATCATAATAAGATAAAAATGAAATGAAAATTCTCCCCAAATCCATAAAACTGGATTTTATTATACTTTATAAAGACATTGATTAATTTTGTAGTGACTAGTCAGGATAAATGAGCTCATGGCCAACAAAGTAATTCAAGAACATCTCATCTTGAGTAATACTAACTCATTTAAATCCCTAAGGTCATACCTCCAACTACAATAATCAAATCTTTATTTATCATAAATTTTATTTCAATATTAAACCATATAATTATATAAATAAATAGATAAATAGATAGGATCAATGAATAATTAAAATAAATATAAATAAATAGAAAGGACCAGTACATAACTGGAGATAAATATAAATAAGTAAATGAGAGTAAATATAAATTGAGTAAATAGGACCAATGCATATCTAGAAATGAATATAAATAAATAGGAACGAGAACTAGATATAAATTAGAATGAGCTTAGGGAAACCTCACTTATAGAGATAAAAATAATTATGAATAGATAAAAATAATCAAAGAAAAAAAATGATAAATATCTCCTCCCCTTACATTAGTTGCACTCCCACCACCTATTTTTGAATGACCTTGATTCACCTCACCAACTCTTTGTTTTTTTTTCTTCCTTTGTCACATTTCACCACTTTCACACTTTCACCCATTCATCTCTCACCCCTATTTATATGTATTAATGTAATCATTACAAGTAGTTTAATTTTAACTATATTTTGTAAATACTATTCCCTTTAGGTTGGCTTTTAACATTTGGTTACTGATATTTTTTTCTTACATCAATGCTCATCAGAATAGATAAAGATTGCACTTACCATGTGCAACCTTATCACTCTCTTCTTTTCTTTTTTTTATTAATAATTGTATAAACAAATAATTATATTAAAATTAAATTTATAGTATATATACAATATTATAGTTTACGCTACTGAATTCTTTATAACATCAAAAACTTTGAAGACGTTAACCTTGAAATTACTTTTAAAATTAAAATAATTGATGGCTATTATTTAATGTGTAGTATATATATATATATATATATATATATATATATATAATAGTATTAGTTAATTAATCCTTTATATTTATAATTGCCTTATTTATATACTTACCAAATATTATTATAGATAGATTGTTATTTATAATAATAATATATATATTTTTTATATATTCTTTTATTTTATCTTTGGATGTTACAAAAATAAATATAAATTAATAAAGAGGATCGATACATGCCTTGAGATAAATATAAATCAATAAATAATAGTAAATGTAACTTGGATAAATAGGACACAAATGGAGATAAATATAAATAAATACATAAGCACGAGTAAAGATGGCAAATAAACTCATCCTCGTGGGTATTGCCCGAACCCGTCTCCGTTTTGACGGATCCCCGCATTGACTGGGTATGGGTATAGGAAATCTCCGACTTTTTCAATTAGTTATGGGGATGAGTATGAGGATGTACATATCCCCGCCATATCTCCATCTCCATTTAAATTATTAAAATATTCACAATTAATTAAGTGACTATATATATATATATATATATATATATATATAGTTTTCATTTTTTTTTTCTAATTATTTGGTTTGTTATGAACCTCATTTGCATCTCTAAATATATTTTTCATCTTATCATAACCTTTGTGTAATTATGTTAAAATGATGTATGTCAATTAAAAATTTTTATGTCTCACATTTGAATTTCTATTATTTTTTAATATTTTTATTTATTGTATCACATGAGAATGTTTAATACTCTGAATTTAACTATTTATTAGCATAAACCTTTCATTTACTAGGTAATATAAATAAAAAAAGTTTACTTATTATTATTAATTTTTGTTTCATTTGAAGAACTTGTTGTTTCGCTAAAACAATTTTTGTTATTTCTCAACCATTGAGTATATATATTGGTATTTGAAAAGTTTTCTGAGATCTCTATTGTATTTTTCATCTTATCATACCTTTAATTATACATTTATTTTCTTTTGTGCGGTTTCTTTCAATAGTCTCTCAAATTCTTCATAAGACTCACATTTCTTAGTTTTTTAATATTTTTATTTGTTGTTTATTTTCATCATTTAGAATACTATTTCGATATATATTATCTAATTTATTTCTTATTTTCTAACTCATTATCAATCATACTATAATTTTTTTCACTATAATTGTATAAATAACTTTTATTTATTACAATATAAAAATTTAATGTAATTGCCATTAATATTTTTTTATCACCATTAAACGAAGTTCAAAAGATACAAGATCTATGTTAAAATCTTATTATTATGTTTATTATTTGTTATTTGTGTCATTTTAATCAAGTGATGTATTATAACTTTTATTAGTGTATAAAAAAGAGATTCATTAGAATTTAAAAAATTGAAATAAACAAATATTTAAAATATATTTTAATTTGAATATTTGTTTTCCTTTTATATTTTTAAATTTATCAACTAGGTTTCATTCATGTTTACAAATTTAATAAATGTTTTGGTTTTCATGAAATTTTATATCTGGTATTCTAATCTAAAATGTAAACAATTATAATTTATTTCAAAGTATTTGACATCGAAGAAACAACCATTCTCTTAATATTGAATATTTGATAATATTGTGTTTCTTTCACCATAATTTTTTATTATTTTATAAAAATGAATTAAAATTAATATTGAAGTAGTAAGAAAACAGGTACGGGTATGGGTACGAGATTATACCCGTTACCTGATGGGGATGGGGATGAGACAAAAGTTTGATACCAGTTGGATTTGGGTATGGTGATAGGGATGAATTTTTCTAGGGGATGGGTATGGGATATCGAAACCCGTCCCCGCCCCGCCCAACCCCGCCCTGTTGTCATCCCTAAGCACGAGAACTAAATAAAAATTAGAATGAGGTTAAGGTAAATATAGAAATAAAAATAACTATGAACATATAGAAAGATAATTAAATTAAAAAGATAAAGTGATAAATGTCTCCTCCCTTACCTTAGTTAAGGAAGATATGCTTGAAAAGCTTGAAGATGATCTCTGTATTTTATTTTTCTCCTCTTTCTTTTCGCACCCTTTCACAAACTCTACTTCTCCTTTTTTCTTCTTAAATTCTATCTTCTCATCTCCCCTTTCATTTACCTCATCCCTATTTATAATAGTTATTGCAATCTTGCAATCATTGCCTTTAGTTTAGAATATACTATTTTTTTTTTCAATTTTCACTAGATTAGTGTAGTTGGTTAGAGATTAGAATTTCAAGATTTTTATCATGCATTACATTAAAAATTAACATGAAATTAAATGTTATTTGTCCATCTTATCTTGTATTATCCATTGCTAGTGTATGCACGTGGAGGAAAAAATTGTGGGGTAGGTTATTTATATTCCCCTTTCATTGTATTATATATATTATATATATATATATATATATATATATATATATAAATTTATATATTTTATTGTAGTTTATACGTAAAATATTATAAGTATTATAACTTATTTTACTATTTGAAGTTTATTATTTTGTAGTAATATTTTTATTGTAATTATTAACACTTAATTAATTTTGATTCCTCGAATATTTATAATTTTTATATTTTTATATTTGCACGCTCTTAATTTATTATACTAGATACAATATACATGAAAAGTATGTATTATAAAATTTTAGGCGTTAAAATATTGAAAACATTGTGGTCTAAATTTTGAGATGTTACAATAATAAGAGGGATGGCATTGATTATTAAGAGACTTTCTCATCGGTCTCTACAAAGGATTGTTTTCGTGTTGTTATGGATTTAGTAGCTCATTTTGATTTGGAGCTTCATCAAATAGATGTCAAAACAGTTTTTCTGAATGGAGATTTATTTGAGGGAGTGTATATGGTTCAACCTCATGGCTTTGCTAGAAAAGGAAACAAGCAATTGGTTTGCAGGTTGGAAAAGTCTATTTATAGGCTGAGACAAGCTTCTAAACAATGGTATTTAAAATTTGACCAGGTAGTCACTTCTTTTAGCTTCAAGGAAATACCTCAGATCAATGAATTTACTTGAAGAAAAATAAGAGTCATTTCATCATTCATGTTTTATATTTTGATATGAAGGACCTTGGTGATGCTTCTATTGTTTTGGGCATTCAGATCTCTCGTGACATATCACGTGGCATTCTTGGATTGTCTCAAAGATGATATATTGATAAAGTCCTCAAAAAGTTTAACATGCATTCTTACTCCTCATGTGCAACACATGTTCAAACAGGTGACAAACTCTCTAATGCTCAATGTCCTCAAAATGATAATGATAAAATTGAAATGGAAAAGCTCTCATACGCTTCTGCTGTTGGTAGTTTAATGTATGCTCAAGTTTGTACTCGTCTCGATATTGCTTTTGGTGTTAGTGCTTTAGGGAGATACTTGAGCAACCTAGGTTTGGATCATTGGAAAGCCGTTAAAAAGGTCTTTAGATATTTGCAGGGAACTAAGGATCATATATTGACCTATAAGAAGTCTGATCAACTTCAGGTCATTGGTTATTCTGATTTTGATTTTACTGGTTGCCCTGATGACTGAAAATCTACTTCTGACTTTATTTTTATGATGGCAGGAAGATTTATTTCTCAGAAGAGTGTTAAACAAAATCTTATAGCTACTTCCACTCTGGAGGCATATTATGTTGCTTTTTATGAAGCTACTTGTCAAGCTATGTGGCTTAAAAATTTGATTTATGGCTTTCAAATTATTGAAAGTATTTCTAGGCCACTTGTGATATATTGTGAAACCACTACTGCCGTGCATTTCTCTCAAAATAAAAAAAGTTCTACTCGCTCAAAGCATTTTGATATAAAATGTCTATTTGTTAGAGAGAAATTTTTGGATTATCAAACTCGGATTGAGTATACTGATACATAAAATATGTTAGTAGACTCATTAACTAAAGGCTTAGCTACTAGAGTTTTTTCAAAATCATGTAACTCATATGGTTGTGATTAAATCTTTTAGTATACTGGGTTAGTGGGAGTTTGAGATTTACGTTTTATATTATTATGGTTTTCATGGGATGTAAATTTATCAATGACGTCATTTTCCTTACATCTCTTTTAACATATTAAAATTTATGAACCATTTTGGGATCACATATATATTATGTTTAGGTTTTATTTTATTTATTATCCATTATTTTTGAAATCTAAGCATATGGTAATCATCCCTATTGGATATTATCTTTGCGATTCATGTATAGATTTCCTAATTGGTATTTCTATTTATGTTATAATTGATATAAATTATTTATTTATTAATGTTATCCAAGTGGGAGAATATTGTATTTATATAATTTCTTATATAAAAGTATTATTTTGTATTTTGTTATTATCATGGATTAATGTTAATCAATAAATTAAATTATTTGTTAGTATCAATTATATTGCACATGGTTATTAATTTTATGGGTAATATATAATTTTGAGTTTTTTATGAACGGTCTGTGATGGGTTGGATTGTTCAGTAAATGGTTTGTGACAGACTTGAATAATCAATTACTTTTGTAGAGGTCCCTGGTCTTTGCTGGTAGGGATATAAAACTGAAACCCCATTAGTCAGTTCGAAGAGACAATGTAAAACACATTTTTGATATACGTTCTAGAATAACCTATTAGGAAGAGAGCAGTAACGTCTCACACGTGCTTCCATGGATCCTTCATTGATTATGGGTACAAAATCTTTTGAACTCATACTAGAATATATCATATTGATGTGTCTTATATATTATTTTTCTTATCATTTAATGCTAGAAAAAATCCCTTTTATATCTTCTCAATGTCTACTTGATGAAATCTTAATGCTCTAAGAAGTTCATCTAAGATCATGGTTCTCATGTCTCTTGCTCTAGCTATGGTTGATGCTTTAGGTTATTATAACCTTGACATATTGTTAAGGATCTTCATGTGTGTTGAACTTTGAAGTATCACACTCTAAAAATCTCAAGCTCAAATTAGGCGTACTTATTTTGACATTTTCCTTTTGGGTCAATTTGAGTCTATTGTACAATCAACATAAAAATCCTATGACATTGTTTGCATTTTCATTCTCCCAAACTTTCGATTTCAAAGGGTACTAACTTGTTGTGATTGCACTAAACATATTATCGTTCTAGATACCACCATTCTTCATGGAAATTAGAGTTCCCCTATTTGTATGTCAAAATTTGGACTATCATTTACCATACTTAAGACTAGTTAGAAGAAATGAAGCATTGAAAAGGAAAGAAAACATATAAGAAAAAATGTGTTCAAATTTAGTTCTTGTAACTGTTGAACATTCTTAATTTGATCCTTACATGTTTTTTTTAATATATACATGTAGTAGAGCAAAGCAATAATGTGTTTATATATTATTAGGGGATTGGCAAGTGTACCAAATCCTACAAGTAATATAAAGTGGACAAGTCCATATATTGTATTCTACAGGACTAATGTGGTTTAAATTAATTAGTTAGTTATTGATAAAGGGAGAGAACAACAAAACATTTTAGGTTGAGATAAAATAAAATAAATTCATATTTAAATTTTAAAGACTAAAAAGAATTGGCACAATGAAAATAAAGAACTTGATTTAGAAAAATATAAGATAAAAGCTTCATTGGGTTGGGTTTCATGATCCAATTCATAGCAAAAACACCAAACAAATATTCTTATAATTCCTATTCTCCATTGGCGGACCTTGCTTGGGACTAAGGGAAGCCACGACTCCCCCAAGTTTTGAATTTAATTATATATATATTATATTTTTTATTATTTAAAAAGTAAAATAAAAATTAATATCATGGACCTTGGTTAATAACTATTAAAGAGATTAAGGTTCTATATCTAGTTATAAGGTTTTTTCACAAGTCATCAAGAAAGTGTGAAATAAAAGAAAGATAGATTGGGAAAAAGAAATTGGAGAAAAGAGAAAACGAAGAATGCATACTCAACCGATTTCATGAATCAATATCCTAGTATGATTTATGTATGTTAAATTTATGATTCTTCCATTATGATATTTCTGCCAAATTAAGTTTTACCTAAATTAGTATGAACCCTAACTATGATTTTAGGAATTTTTTTATGAAATTGGCATGAACCCTAATTATATTTTTCTCAAATTAGTATAACTCAACATTATAAAATCTTGATATTTTGTATTTTTTGCTGCATACAATGAATTAGTTGAATAGTCTTGAATTGAAATAGAAATTAGAATACTCATTTATGTGAATTCAATGAATTAAGAAGATTAAAAATTGAAAAGTTTGAACTGCATGGATTAAGTAAAGGAAGAATTTTTTAATTAAAAAAATTATATATAAAAAATCTAATTTGGCACCCCGAATATTTGGTTCAAGTTCCACCGTTGCTACTCTTGCATTCAAACCTTATGTAACAAGCCCCAATGTCTTAGCGGCAAGTTTAGACTTTAATAAGAATCCTAATGTCTTAAACCTTTCCTTATTAATGTTGTGTTTGGATTGGGGTGTGGATCTAAGGGAGTGAATTTGTGTTGATTTGTAGATAAAGATGAAGTTATTTGGATTAAGGAAAAGATGGTAAGATTTGAGTGAATATGACTGGAAAGTTGATGAAAGTTTGTTTACGATGTGATTGATAAAATTTAATAAATTATAATTTTTAATAGAGTGAGTTGTATGATTACCATTTTACCCTTCAATTTAAATAGAAGAAATGATATTAAAATAAGATTAAAAATGTTATTTAAAATTAGAAAAATATAATTTATTGATATTATCATCAATAACTTAATAACTTAAAATAAATTATTAATATTTTCAATGATAACTCGAAATAATTTTAAATATAGAGTATTTAAATTATATCAACATATTTATTTAAATTTATTTTATTTTATATAATTAATTCATTCAAAAAATATTTATTTGAAAAATAATCTATAACAATATATAAAGAGATTCTCTCTTTTGTGTCCACATTTTATAATATCAATTCTACCATTTATAATATAATTATTTATTAAATTTTTAAATTAACGGTTATTTTTACCTATTTTCTATAAAATTGTTTATCATTTTTTCTTTTTATTTATTTATCAATAATTAATTTCTCTATTCATTTTACTTTATTTTATATATAAACATACTATCATTCATATTTAAAAAATGCGTACACACAGGCGCGATAATAATAATAATAATAATATTATTATTATTATTATTATTATATAATACTAATTATTATAATAATAATAATTAGTATTATTATATTATATAGTATATATATATATATATATATTATAATATAAAGTGTTATCATAGTATAGGTATAATTAATATATAATATTATATTATATAATAATAATTATTATAATAATTATAATTATAGTTATTGTTAACTAGCGTAAACACAGGCGCTATCGCGCCTCTGTGTATCTATTTTTTAAATATGTGTGTTATTATATTAGTAGGTGATAATATTGTAATGTTATTAAGTTAATATATAAATTAAAATTATATTTATTAAAAATGAAGTGAAATATATGATAACAGATGAAGGAATAACCATTAATAAATAAAGACGAAAAGAAGAAGCAGAGACATCTGATTTTATAAAAACTTGTAGAAGTAACCGTTTATTTTTAAAAATTTAATAAATAATTAAATTGTAAAGGATAAATTTGGAATTATGAAATGTGGACACAAAGAGGGAATCCCCTTTATATATACTAGCGTAAACACAAGCGCTATCGCGCCTGTGTGTACGAATTTTTTGGATTATATTTATAATTGATGATATTGTAATGTTATTAAGTTAATGAACAAAATAAAAGTATATTTATAAAAATTAAAGTGAAATGTATGGAGAAAATATGAGAAAAATAACTGTTGATGAATAGTAGGAGAAAAAAGAAAAAGGAGATAAGTAAATAATTTTATAAAAACTTGTAAAATTAACCGTTAATTTTTAAAAATTTAATAAATAATTAAATTGTAAAGGGTAAAGTTGGAATTATGAAATGTGGACACAAAAGAGGGAATCCCCTTTATATATATATATAGATATAAAATATATATATATATATATATATATATATATATATATATATATATATATATATATAACGATTATTATATATATTATCTTTATAATATATTTTATTATTATATATATATATATATATATATATATGAATGAAAGAAAGTAATAAATATAAGTAAATTAAATTGTTAAAAACAAGGACAATGAAGTAATTTTAACGTGATGTCTTTCCTTGTATTTCTCTTCATTTTATAGAGTGGTAAAATCTACAACTCATGTGCAAATCCGTCCTCTCAAATCAGTAGAACCAAACATGTTTGTATATCACTTTCCATCCGCATGAACAGTACTCAATCAGATCCAAACACATCATAAGAGTTCGCATTACTGATCAAAATTTTGATGGTATGAATAACCAATGATGTACTCTATGTCTAGATGCGCAATCAATCAGTTGTCTATTATAGTCTATTTTATAATATGTGTCCAATGATTAGATACCTACAAATATGTAATAAATAATTATCATGTCGTTAAAGCAAGAATTGAACACGAGTGGTGGAAAAGAATTATATTGATTAATGAAATTTAGAGAGAATTAAGAATACATTACGCTAACTCCCGTGAATGAGGGAATTAGCTACTCCTAGGCATACTAAATACTAGACTGAGGTTGAAATTGAATGTCTTCATCCTTCAGAATACCCTTCTACCTTTAAATGTAGAGATATCAAGTTTCTTTTTCTCCAAGTGCGTGTTTTTTTTACTGATGATAGACTCTCTATTTATAGACTTTCATAATTGGACTTGGACTTGATTTGGTACTTGAATAAATTGTAAGAAAAAATCTTTGATATATTGTTAGAAAATTATTACTTAGATAATACTAATAATAATAAAAATATAAAATGATATAATAATAATTATTAAATCAATAATAATACTAAGACAATATATAAAATAATGAATATTAATCAGAGATCAACAATTATTTTAACAATAATAAATAATAGATAAAAGGTAAGAAGTAGAAATATTCTGGGTTGAAGCACGCATAGCGCTATCCTTAGAGAGAAAACGTCCCTACTGCACAGGGCTAAACAAATATGTCAATACACAATCATATGTGTTTCTTATCATATGCGTTTCTCTCCCAAGATACAACAACCAGGATCTCCGAACCTTATGAACACCATTGTCTTAAAGATAATATAGAGAAGAAAATAAGAAGACTTTTAAGAAAATCTCTAGTGTTCGTTGTCTTTGTTGTTGTGTTTCTCCATGCACCTAGGTGGTATTTATAGGTAGCAAAAGGAGACAAAGCAGTAAAGTGTAATAAGAATATAATCGTTAGCCATAAAACACATTAACCCATAAATTAAAGGTCTATAAAAACTTCAGTAACAGTAAGTTTTTTAATTTAATTATTTATTTTTTTATATTATATTAAAATATTTCTAACATATATATCTTTTAATCCTTGGAGATTTCATATCTTTGAATTATTCTTCAATTATTCTAACTTGTAATTTGAATAACCAACTTTGTGGATATCTGATACTATTCATAATATTCGACTATTCAATATTTCACTCATTCGGTTGATAAGATTGATAATCTTCCTAAATCTTTGAGATCTTCACTTATTTGCAAGGTATAATCACACATTGATCTTTTCTTTTTTATTCAATAAAACCTGAAATATAAAATAAAATAACAATTAAACATAAAAATAAATAAAATAAAAACATGATAAAGCAAATTATCATATATATATATATATATATATATATATATATATATATATATATATATATATATATAAAATAAAGAATGAGTAAGAGAATAAATATGACATAAACTAAATAAATGGGATTTACTATATGAGAATCAATTTAATTAGTTTTTATGAATAAAGATCAAATTAAAAGTTCGCTACTATATTTTAAAGTAGAGATCATTTTGTTTAAATATTACCTACTTTGTTTCTCGAGAAACTTTATATTTGTTCCCACAATATCCAATAGTCTCACATCACTTAGTAATTTGGGGCCTAAGATAGTTTAAATATTTTTTTTTCTCCTTCCACCCTGATGTAGTATATATTCCAAAGTGGACAATAGCTTGGATGCATTGTATTACAGTAATTCTATCACCAGAATTGGGATCGGAACATTGTTGTCCACCTTGTGACTGATAACGAGGTTCTAATACGAACTATCTGTCCCATAAATCCTTTGTCCTTCATTAGCCATGCATTTAAGGTATTATTCGATTGGAGTTTGTGCTCCATCACAAAACAATACTTTTATTTTTTTTAAACCGTATAGTAAGTTAACACAATACTTTTCTTGTAAACCATCTTGGTTTGAAGAAAAACTAGCACGTATAATAAAATAGTTCTTTTTCTGCATGCTCAATATCACGTATCGTGGAAGTCCGATAGTCAAAACTCAATTTATTCATAAGCATCCCACCCAATATGATATTCCATAATAACAATAACCTTTTACACAGTTTAAAGAATAATGAAATTATATCCCTTGCTTTATCATCTTTTTTTGTAGTAGGGTTCACTTCGTTGGTCCATTCGTTTATGTAATAATTAAGCAGGAGTGGCTCTGTGCCATTGTATGAGCATTGTTATGTTGTGTCACACTTAACAATTTCCACCAAAGAAAAGAAAAGAATGACGCCAACTTCGACACGTTAGCTGATAATGTGACAAAGTTTCGTTTCAAATCTTTCTTCTATTTTCCAAATTGCATATTATTTGTGTGTGCGAACTTCATCTGATTCTCATGCTCCTAATCACCTTTAGCAGTTCTATATACTGAAAGGAATCTGAATGAGGCACACATGTAAGAAAGAGAGAGTGAGAGAAATCTGCAACTTTAATGATGGTGATGAAAATTCTTTGCTTAGAATTATAAAATTTCAAGAGGTGACAATGACGTTATGGGTGATGTTATAGACAACATGCTTTAAAAAGTGGAAAGTTGCGTTTTATTAGTATATTTATTTTGTGTTTTCTGAGTTGTGGCTAAAGATCATAAGTGCCTTTTTCTTTTCTTTCTGTCCTTTTAAGCTATAAAACATTAAAGAACTTTCATGTTTAAGTGCTACCTGATAAAGATGATTGTATAAAAAAAAACGACATGGGATTTCTCTTTCTTGGTAGGAATAATTAAGAAATGAGTGATTTTCTCTCTACATTTATATATAAAATATATATTTCCATATTATAATTCGGTAAATATTACTGTAATTAACCACATATATTTAAATTAAAAATATTCAGATTAGAAAAATATGACAATTATTTTTCAGTAAATAATAATTCAATAATTTATATCAAAAGTCAAGTTGAATCGGTTTGTATCAAAATAGAGATAAGTCTTTTATGAAATATATTTATAAGTTAATTAAAATTTTATAGTACGGTCACACTTACTTTAATCCTGATCCTAACATATTTTTAGAGGAAGACTACGAGGACTAAGGTTTTTTAGCCAACTCATTAAGCTGACTAATAAAATGGGTGTCTATTTAGGAGTTGGGTGGCAATGTGTAACATCCCTAACGAATATTACTTTGAAAAGAACATGAACAATTAAATAGAATAAATTAAAACGCGATAATATTGATAATGCCTCATTTATAATCACATGTTCCAAAAAATACAGGAAAATTAAATTCGCAAAATTGCTTACATTATAAATGTTCGCAATTCAAAGTTATTACAACTGTAAAAGCCCAAAATGGCTAATGTTCAAAACATGAAATTATCAAAAACTCAAGTCTTCAAAAGCCCATATAATCCCGCTCTCTAATCTCAAGCGTCTTCTGGTTCACCTATCAAAACATCTGCTCCCGGATAATAAATTATCCGTTCATCGCCACACGCAAACAGATAGGGAGAGTTATGCACATATGAATATAAAATAAGTATGACACCCATCCCAAGAAATAAATTTTACTGATATGTGTTAACTGCAAATTTTCCACCCCTGATCTCATATTCCTTCATGAGTCATATGCATGAAACTGGGTCTTGGGACTTTACCGTGCTCCCATGAAACTATCCCTTTCGTGGTCCAACCCTACGAGCTCATCCTGCTCATAGTCCAACCCCACAGACTCCACGTTTGTAGTAAAACATCCAAGCCTTCCCAGATTGGACCCTGGCACGCACGCAATCACCATACCATGGACTCCTCGCCCAATAGCAGCCAACAGGAATAAAATTATTCCTTGCCCATCGTGCGTCCAACACATGTAATCACCATACTAAGGACTCCTCATCCAATAGTAGCCGACGGGAACTAACCAATTCCATGCCCATCATGCGTTCCACCACCAACCACATCCGAGACCCCTATTGGACTTAGTCCGTCAAGCCCAAGCACAAAGGTAAGTGAACTTAGTCCTTCAAGTTCACTGATCAAAGCAACAACCAATTATACAGCAACCAAAATCGCCTGGCACCACCTAGACACTACTAGGCGAAAACTGGCAGCAAACCGCCCGGCGGCCAAACCCCTACCGCTAGGCGACACTATCCATACAAGAGCCACAGAGCTCCGTCACCGCCTGGCGAACTCAACCCTGCCGCCAGGCACCTAGCGTTGACAATGGCCACTGCCACTATTTTGGACCCTACCGCCAGGCACCATACCAGCAGCGCAATGCTACTGATTTTGGCACTTTTTACAGGTCTTAAGGGCCTCGAACTTGCAATACCACTTTCACACACCAATCATACTATTTAAGACATATCACCACAACTAAAACACACCAAGTACAATTAATTCATGTCCAACTCAAATATTATGATGTCTTATCATACCTCAATTGATTCTCTAAAGGAACAAGCCACAAAACAACAATAGTATCCCTACCATTTACCATTATACAAGTTATTCAATTTACATTACCATACCTAAAGTATTGCAATATACACAATTATTTCCTATTCAATTATATCTTGCACCCATCCTTTTCCTTTTTTTTTTTATTACCTTAAACCGGTTCTCATATTCAATGTACCTTGGATTCTAAATTCTTACAGTCTATTATTCATATTATTCATTCCTCTCCAATCTGATCAGTGTTGTAACTATACTTGGACACTCTAACTAACACTACAGCTACCAACATGTAGGAAACACCCTTTTAACACGTTTAATCCTTCATTTATTATTTAAATATCATAGATAATGAAATCCCAACCTATCCCATCTCAAAACACTTCCAATAAGGACCCCATTCAACGTGCCCCATGGCAAGAACGCCAACCAAAGCGAAAGTGCTGCTTTATTGACAGGTCGCCTGGCGGCAACCTCAGTACCGCCAGGCGGTACTTAAAAAACTGGGTTTTGCCCATATTCCTCCCGCATTCGACGTGACTCACCAACTCTATTGTTTCACAGCTCACCCTCAGGATGATGTAATTTCACACGCACCACATCCCAGATTCAGAATACAATCATGTTATCATCAATCACACAAAACAGTACACCGCTCACAATCATCACATATAACATTCATTCCCAAACCCAAGCGGAACCCAAAAATCCCAATTCAAGTGAAAGTTCATGAAATCTTCCCCCAATTTCGCGATTATAGGTAATCACACAACACCTCAATCATATACATATCATATAATTTAACCCAAAACGTCCAGCATCACTGAAACACCCCAAACCCGCGAGAACCGGACCAGCCAGTTCGTATTGCCTGGCGGGCAGCACCTAACCTGGATTAAAGCTTTCTTTGAGTGATTTTGTACTTCTTCCCTTTGACTCCAAAATGACCTCCCTTGGCTTCTCTCAATACAACCCCAAAAATCCCCTCACACTCTCAATTGCTCACTGAAATTCGCACTCCTCTGCCTATCCCACAATAACCTCTGCAGAAACCTTTCTCCCCTCTCACAATTAGCTTTTTAATGATGTTTTAATGGTGGTTTAAGGCCCTAAAACGAAAATTGCATTAAGGAGTGGTGTAATTGCCATTCAAGCACACTTAATTAGATTATTTCCCAACTACCCTTGAGTGTTATGTCTGCTAGGATTTCCCTTAACCCTTCAACTTCAAATCAAGCCTAAAAATGGCAAAAATAGAGTTTCATTTGGGTCCTCCAAGGTTTGAACCCACACTCATGCACATACCAAGCCAATGCCAAACCATTCAACCAATTCATGTTTTATGCTAACCAATATGATTCAATTATTATAACACTCCACAACATGATTAATATATATATATATATATATATATATATAATACTAATTTACTAACACACAAAAATGGCATGCATAAGACTCGAACCCAAGTTCTCTCACACAATCAAAGTACTCTTAACCACTTGAGTTAGTACTTTTCCACGTCATAACATTTCGCATTTATTACCTTAAAGGTTCTCTTTACCTGCCTTTATTAAATAATTATTTAATTAACTATTTAATTTTTCTCGGGTCTTACACAATGTGGGTCAGCTTGGCCAACATAAAGCCCACATATTGCGGGCCGGGTTGGCCTACACGCAAAACTCGATATCCTCATTTAAAACTAACTAATGTAGCAAAGTGGACAACCGAGGATCAATCTGAATGATAGGCAAGGGAAATGAATGATTTATTGAACTTGTTTTGTGAAATGGGTGGAAATATAGTACAATCTACTAAAATTAAAACTAAAACAAACTTAAAATGCCATGAATATGTCCAAATGCAAATTGTTCGATGAAATGCCTAAATGAACTACAATGCACCTAAAGGGTTTGATGAAAGGCTAAAACTAACTAAGTGTGTCTATGTATGATTATGCAATGTGAGAATCCTAAATGCAATTAGACTATATAGAATGCTTCTAATACCTAATTGAAACACAATTGAACCATTGGACACAGATTAAAACTCAAAAACACAGAAATCACAGTTTTGTAAAGTTCCCGAGACGACTTCTTCCTCGAAAGTGCAAGGCAACATCAAATCAAAAAATTATAATGCATGAAATGAAAATGTAATGATGTAGAAAATTTGCAAATGGTCTCAATAGAACATAGAAACAAAAATTGTTCAAAACAATCGAGTATTAGTCGAAATCCCAAAATACAAACCCTAAATAACAGAATTAACGAACATGTGCGTCAGTGATGAATTAGAAGCATTGTGTGATGGATTGAGTGTGGAATTAGTTCACAAACATTAAGTATACTATCAGGAGTAAATTGCAAACGGGAATACATATTAGAAACACAAATAAACTCGAAATCATAGTGTGAATGGAACAGTGTGCATGTTCTATAGAAATGAGGTTCATGATTCATGTTGATGATTTATGTATGATTGATCATAATCAAATGACCTTTGATATCTAACTAGAATGGTTATGCATCCTCTGAAGATTCAACTTGTCTCCATGTCGAATTCAGTGTTGTGGTAGATCAACGTCACTCAATCATTCAAACTTGAATCATGAATTCATTTCAATAGTGGGAAAATTAAAGCATAGCAATTAATCGGTGGAAATGAAAGAAAAATACAAATCTAACATAGACGAACATGCTTACAACAATTGTAACTAGTGAAATGAAAAAAGTAGGCATACAAACACTTCAGGAATTAGCAAGAACAGTAGCACAACAACAAAATATGTAGAAAACAGCGAAGAAGAGTGAAGAAGATCAACAAAAGTGGTTATGTGGTGGCCATCTCATTTGGATTTGAAAATCAAAAAGTCAACTTTAGGTCAAACTTTGGTCAACTCTTGAATTAGAAAGTCAACTCTGCCAGTTTTGAGTAAATTGACTAGATCAGCTTTCTCTCATGACTTCCCCTAGATTATTGTAGCCTTTCTTGATCTTTATTTCTGCATCAAACTCAGAAACCTCAAATGTGAATGTTAAGCACATTAAACTCTACTTAAAAACTCTTAAAGCTAGACTACACTAGACCAATTCTACTTCTGAATTTTATATCTAAACTAAGACTAAAATAATATGCTATTATCTATTTATAAAGCTATTTTGCATATTAAATCAGGTCTAACTATTGGTACTCCTAAGGAATATGCTAAAAATGCATCAAAAACATCAATTAAGCTACTTTTGCAAAACTAGACTAGAAACCTAATTAAACTAATTCTAGGCTAACAATTCCTAATTAATACCTTAAACCTACCCAAAACAATGCAATTGGCTAATAAAAACTCTAAAGAGAAGGGACTTATCAATCTAGGTACTTTTACATTGCATGTGGCTATTGGTGTAAGACCTAGGAAAATAATTAAAATTTTAATAAAGGCAGTTTGGACATCGAAGGTATTGTTTAAATTAAGAAAATAATATTATATATTGAAGTGAAGTGTAGCATGGTTCATTAAAGCTTTGTTATGGGTTAGTGGTCTTGTGTTCGATTCTTGTTATATGCAATTGGTGTGATTATAGTTTATATTTTCTGGTCAGATGCATCATTTGTATGGCTATTAATTGTAATGTTTGACGTGCATCTGAATGGTAAGATAAATGTGATAGTCAGTTTGGTTTGGAGTGTTGGTTTGGAACTTGGTGGTGGTGAGTTCGATCAAGTAGATTCATTTTATTTGGATACATGCACAAGAAATAAAGGTTAATTAAAGTGAGTAAGTGGTCGTAATTAAGGTGAGGTAATATGAAATGATCTTTTAAGTTAAGTTTTTTGTGTAGGGGGAAAGTAATCTTCGTCTCATTACTATGTGATATTGTGGTTAGGAAAATGGTTGTAATTGGTCATTTAGGATGGTAATTAAAGTTTAAGGATGAGTATAATTTGATAATGATTTTTCTTTATGGATGTACCTATGGTGTTATGAAGTGCATGTCGTTACAAGGTAAGTTGGTTAGAAATATTTTAGATATTTTGTTGGCTTGAATTTATCATTAAAAGAAAAAGAGATGAAAAGCCTTCACGGAATATATTTGTTTTTATCTTTGGTGTTGTGGTCATGTTGTTGGTGTTAGCATAAGTGACCTTAGTACATGGATTTGATGAAGCTAATGCATGAGATCATGTGTGATTGATAGGGAATTGATGTGATTCATTGGTGATCAAGCTAGATGTATATTGAATCTGGAATTTACATGAATATCACAAATCTTGAAGATTGGACACAATTCGTAGACTGTACAACATATGTATAGATGCCCTTTTTTCTTGTGTTTGTCCTTTTTAATATTTTAAAAAGGGTTTTAACATGTTAAAGGGCTTGCTGTGTATAGTTCTAGTATGAATATATTCAATTATTTGAATTGTTATTCAATTTATTGATTTCACTTAAGTCAAGTGAAATCAACAGATTGTATAGATAAATCAACATGTTGAATTCACTAATGATCAAGCTATATTAATTGGTTTTTTAGAGAGTGGAGGAACTTTCAATATTTTTGAGTATGTAAATAGTGAAACCAATTTGGAAAACTGTCTCTCAATCCCAATGTACAACTCGTGAGTGGAAGGTCTTTGTATATTAGAGAAAATTTTGCTTGGTTTTGGAGGTTGAAGAACACGTTTTGGTTGGCTAGGGAGAGCCACCACCGTGGTTTGGTTGTTCTTTTGCTCCTTGGTGTTTCTTGGTGTGATTTCAGGTCTGCAAGTAGGATCTTGCTGTGTATAGGTTAAGATTTTTGTAGGATTTAAGAATCTTATTGTTTTTGCTTAATTCAAAAGTGTAATTTTTTAGGGATTTTGTAATTCTTTTAATATAATGCATGATCAGGCTCAAGTTATCCTGATAAATTGGATGTAGCTCAGATATTGAGTGAAGAAGTATAAAAATCATTGTGTAATCCTCTCTCCCTTATATTGTTCTTCATTTAAATCTCAAGAAAACTCATTTAATCAATTTTTGTGAGGTTTGCATTTGCTTTAATGTAATTTGGGGATATAAATAAGTATGATATATCAATTGGAATCGATCTTGCATGATAAAGCATGTTGTTTGAGTAAGTTTGTTGACTTTCATGTTTATGCATAATTTCCCATAATATTAATTAGTTGATTTTATATTTCAATTTGTTAAATCATATTATATGAACAAATTAATTTATTGTTTTTGTTTTTCAATCGACTGAAATGTATGGTCTTGCAGCAATAAACATCTAATTGGTTGGTCAATTGAATTCAAATAGAAAGGGTTTTTACAAGTTTTAATTGAGCATATTTTTTATGTACTCAACCAATTCAACCCCCTCCTCCTTTCTTGGCTAAGAAAGTCATTTTAAACCTACAATTGGTGACATGGATATTGGTCCTTTTTAGCACATTGAAATTTTTCTGGTCATGATAAATTAGGGGTTTGTGATGCATAGTGAAATAGGGGATTTTTGCTTGAAGAATGGTTTCGTGTTTTAAGTTAGTCAATGTGGGGTTAATTTTGATCAATTGGATGAATGTTTATGGAGTGAATGTGGTTAAGTGTATACAATTTTAAATGGATTGCGGGTGCATTATATTTTTCCTCTTATTTTAGGAACTTGTAAAGATTATATCATTTTGGTAGGTGGGAAAATTGGAATGAGAATTTTTGGATGTGGTAATGGTTCCAATAGTCAAGTCAATAAATAGTTGGATGCTTAGTATTTTTTTGTGTATTTTTTGATACTTGATGTATTGAAATAGGTCCCTTGTGCATAAAAATTGTTAGTTTTTTGTATTTTTGCGAAATTGGGGCGTTGAGCGCTAGCTCTCTGGCAGTGATCGGTAGATTTACGAGGCTTTAGGCAATGAGCGCTGGTTTTGGCACTAAGTGGTGGAATTTACAAGGCGAATGGCATTGAGCGTTAGAGTGCCTATTTTGTCTGATTTGTTTGATTTGAATGGAATTGCATGTCCTAAAGTGATCATTCAAAAATGGTATGGTTGTTGTGATATTTTGTGATGAATATGTATGACAAGATGATGTATGGTTGATCGTATAATGATGAGTCATGATATGCATGTAAGTATGATATGCATGTATGTGTGTGATGGTGTATGGATTCTCTTGTAATTGTAAAGCCAGCTTGGTTCATTTGCTTAGAGGGCTTTGGTGAGTCAGGTAAAAGAGTTTCTTTCAACCACAAGGCTTTATCATGATCTTATCAAGAGTGCTCTTACCTAAGTTTTTGGTGAGCAGGTACATTTATTGCTTGTAAGTCTTATGAAAAGTAGGGGAAAGGCCATTTTCAAGAGGCATTGGTGCGCGGGGAAGGAAAATGGTTGGTTAGGAGAGAATGTCATACCGTGTGATAATACTTGGTTGTAATATGAAATGGTTGAGTATGAACATATGTGATCATGCTAGGTGAGTTGTATGTTGGTAATATATTTGTTATGTGATGTTTTATATAGTTAGCTCACGCTTGTCTGTCGGTTTTGTGGTTTCCAATTGTGATGATTGTATAACTTGTGTTATACGGGAGTAGATGTTGATGTAGATGTAGTTGGAGAAGCATAGTTGTGAGGAGACTCGTTAAGATGTATTAGTTTGACTTTGTTAGAAGTTTATTTTCATTTGTAAGGATTCGTAATAAGTTTTCTTTGATAACTTAAACCAGATTGGCTTGAGTTTAAATGTTCTTTTATTTTGAAGAAATAAAGTTTTATTCAGAGGAAACTTTGGTAGGTGGTTTATGAAATAAAGGTTTTGAGAAGTTCCTATTTAATTAGGATAGTATCAGAGAAGTGTTGTGGATTTTGTTTGTGGTTTTAAATTCCATGTAACATCTTGAAACGGGTGTTGCAATTGGCAACTTGACAGTGGGCAAGGCATTGTTGAATGTTGGAGCTAGTATCCACTTAATGCCTTTGTCTATGCTAAAAACAATACAAGATGTTGAAGTTCAACCAACTAGAATGACATTGCAATTGGTTGATAGATCTATTGAATATCCATATGGAATTGTAGAAGACTTACTGTTCAAGGTAGACAAGTTCTACTTCCTAGTAGACTTTGTAATCATGGATATGGAGGAAGATTTAGAAGTACTGCTCATCCTAGGGAGACCTCTCATGAAAGCAGCCAAAGTCATCATTCATGTTGACAATGGCAAATTGAAAGTACAAGGACAAGATGAGGAGGTCAACACAATGTATTTGAAGGGATGAAGCATCCTAGTGATAAGAAGGATTGGTTTAGAGTCTATGTGTTTGATAAGGTCTGTTGGAAGCTTAAAAAAAGGCTGCAACAACATGCCCCTTTGAGAAGATTTTAATAAATCTGCTAGAAGGGTGGACTGATAGACAAGAGGAGGCCATCCAAAAGTGTTTAAAAGATCTGGACCAGACCATAGAAATTTCCTTCGTTGTAGCTCCAAAATTGGAGGCCAGTCCCCAACACAGAACAAGAGCAATAGCTCCAATTAGAGTTGAAATAGCTACCAGCACATCTGAAATAGTTATCAAATGATGGTATACTATCTAATGATATATTTTGTTTTATTTTTTTTAAAATTATGTGGAGGATTGTTGGAATATTTAATCTAATTTAAAAAATAAATAATTAAAATAAAATGCTACTGTTACTCATGTTTTTATGTACTATTGATTTTGTGGGTAAACAATTTTTAACTTTATTAGATTTATTTTGTTTTAAATCATATTCACTAACATTGACTCATAAGTCTCTCTATTCTACCTATTAATACCAGCTATTTGCATGGGCAAAACACAACACAACAAACACTAAAACTCATATAAAAGTGTTTTGTCTTCTTCTCTCCTTCTTTGTACTATCTTTTAAAACAGTGATGTTCATAAGGTTCAGAAATCGTTCATTGCACTTGATTAATCTAATGGGTTGTTGTATCTTGGGAGATGAGCAAATAATATTGTGTCTTGCCCTTGTAGTGGGGACGTTTTCTTTCTAAAGACAGTGTTTTGTGTCCATCGACCCATATTATTTTTATTCCTTACTTCATTTATAATTTTGTTTTATATTGTTATTATTATTATTATTATTATTATTATTATTATTATTTGTTGTTTGGCTTTATGAATATTTTGTTATCCATATCTATGTCTCATTCTTATGTTATATTATAGTTATTATTATTTATTTTGATTAATATTTTCCTAACATAAACATTAATAAGAATTCCATCAAGACTAAATCTTCAATAAAAAAGTTTAGAAAAAAAAACAAATTCAAATTTATTTGTTATGCTTGAGATAATTCTAAGTTTCAATAACCAAATTTCATAAAAAACAATATGAAACTAAATAAAGATAGAGTAGTCCTTAGAACTTCAATGAAACAATTTATCGTCATTGATATTTTCTTCTGTGTAAATATAGGTGGGTTGAAATGTAAAACAATTAAGGATAGTTAAGATTTATGATTCTCACACGATAAAACATTATAGAGCACTAACCTTAATCCATGGGAGATCTTGTGAATATGCGTTCTTTAATTTGTATTCTCTCTTGTGCTCTTCAACCACTGTTTCCCAATCTATCTTTTTGCCTTTTTTTTCTCTTCTCACACGTTCTTGATGGGTTACTGTGAAAAGAACCTTATGGCCAGAGACAAAACCCAATCCTTTTTTTATAAACCAACGTCCATCAAGTTGGTTTTTATTTTATTTTATTATCACTTCTCATAATAATAACCAATAGGTCTCTAAATTTTTATTAAATCACAATTGGGCTCATCATAATATTTCAAATGAGTCACTAATAGAATTAATTCGTCAATTAATTCTAACATGAAATCTATAGTACAATATTAATATTTTGTATACCATATCGAAAACAAAATTTCACTTTGTCTTACTCTAAGTAATCTTCATCCACATAATTTCACTTCTCTCAAAATCTATAGTACAATATAATATTTTGTATACCATATCGAAAACAATTTTTTCATCACACTCAGAAATTATCCCATAATATGTCATGACAACACAAAAGAGTTTAAAATTTGAGGTCAAATGTCTATTATTTGGTTTTGTTCATGTAATTGTATTTTTATAACACAAGAAATGTTTCATTAACAACCAATTTTAGTGACTAAAAGTTATTAGTCACTATAGTGACCAATTTAGATACCAATGTACAAAATAAAAAATTATTGGTTACTACTATTATGAATAAAAAATAATAATTGGTATCTAAATTGGTTTATAAAATTTAGCTACTAAAGTTTTAGCTACCAAAGCAAATTAGTCACTAAACATTAGCTACTACGCTTTTTTGCTACCAAAGGAATAGATTTCTAAATTAGTCTTTAATTAATTAGTGATCAATTTAGCGATCAATTTTAATTTTTTATTCATAATAGTGATTATTTTAGTAACCAATAAATTTTATGTTGTAAATTGGTGTCTAAATTGGTCACTACAGTGACTAACAACTTTTGATCACCAAAATTGATTGTTAATGAGACATTTTCTTTTAGTATTAGTATGTTCCACTAATTCAATAATACAAGAAATATTGCTATTTAAAATAAATATATATATATATATATAT
>Ga0214542_1004934_pt1 | contig 25905 bp, 14 predicted proteins | sample CNSS1metaG_FD_160096 | JGI IMG/M metagenome (GOLD analysis project Ga0214542, IMG submission 160096) | Root nodule microbial communities from cowpea collected in UCLA plant growth center, Los Angeles, California, USA - CNSS1 | ecosystem: Host-associated > Plants > Roots > Nodule | place: USA...
TTTCTATTTTTTTTAATATTTTTATTTATTGTATATTTTCCTTTCACATGAGAATGTTTAATACTCTCAATGTAAGTATTTAATATTTCTATTATATTTAATATTTATGTCTCATATTTGAATATTTCTATTATTTTTTAATAATTTTATTTATTGTATATTTTTCTTTCACATGAAAATGTTTAATACTCTCAATGTAAGTATTTAATAGTACAAACATTTTGTTTACTAGGTAATATAAAAAAAATCATTTACTTATTATTATTAGTTTTTGTGTCATTTGAAGAACACTTTTGTTTCACTAAAACAATTTTTGTTATTTCTCAACCATTGAGTATATATGTTGATATTTAAAAAGTTTTCTTATATCTCTAAGATATTTTTCAACTTATCATACCCTTAATTTTACATTTGTTTTTCTTTGTGCGATTTTTTTCAATAGTCTCTCAAATTGTTTGTAAACATTGGTTAAATTTTTAATATTTTTATTTATTGTTTATTTTCATTATGCAAAATACTATTTCGATATATTTTATCTAATTATTTTTTATTTTTTAACTCATTATCAATTATATTGTAATTTTTTCACTATAATTGTATAAATAACTTTTATTTACTACAATATAAAAATCTAATGTAATTGTCATGAATATTTTTTTATCACCATCCAACATAATTGAAGTTCAAAAGATATAAGATCTATGTTAAAATTTTATTATTATGATTATTATTTGTTCTTTGTATCATTTTGATCAAGTAATGTATTATAACTTTTATTAGTGTATAAAAAAGAGATTCATTAAAATTTAAAAGATTGAAGTAAACAAAAATTTAAAATATATTTTAATTTGAATACTTGTTTCCCTTTTATATTTTAAAATTTTATCAACTAGGTTTCATTAACGTTTGCAAATTTAATAAATGTGTTGGTTCTCATGAAATTTTATTTGGTTTATAATTTAAAAAATAAACAATTATAATTTATTTTAAACTTTTATTATGATTATTATTTGTTCTTTGTAACATTTGATCAAATGATGTATTATAACTTTTATTAGTGTATAAAAAAGAGATTCATTAGAATTTAAAAGATTGAAGTAAAAAAATATTTAAAATATATTTTAATTTGAATATTTGTTTTCCTTTTATATTTTTTAAAAAATATTTTTAAATTTTATGAACTAGGTTTCATTAATGTTTGTAAATTTAATAAATGTGTTCGTTCTCATGAAATTTTATTTGGTATTATAATCTAAAATGTAAACAATTATAATTTATTTTAAACTTTTATTATAATTATTATTTGTTCTTTGTATCATTTTGATCAAATGATGTATTATAACTTTTATTAGTGTATAAAAAAGAGATTTATTAGAATTTAAAAGATTGAAGTAAACAAACATTTAAAATATATTTTAATTTGAATTTTTTTTTAATTTTTAAAAAAAATATTTTTTATATTTTATCAACTATATTTCATTATATTTGAAAATTTAATAATTATTTTGGTTTTCATGAAATTTTATTTGGTATTATAATCTAAAATCTAAACAATTATAATTTATTTTAAAGTATTTGATATCGAAGAAATAACCATCCTTCTAATATTGAATATTTGGTAATATTATGTTTCCTTTACCATAATTTTTTATTATTTTATAAAAATTATTTAAAATTAATATTGAAGTAATATGAAAATGGGTATGGGTATGGGTACGAGATTATACCCGTTACCCAGTGGGGATGGGATAAAAGTTTGATACCCGTTGGATTTGGGTATGGAGATGGGGATGAATTTTTTTTACGGGGATGGGTATGGGATAGCGAAACCCGTCCCCGCCCCGCCCCGTTGCCATCCCTAATTGAGCGTTTGTATGCATTGCAAAAGATGTATCCATATATCAAGTTTGACAAAACTTTCATCTGTAATACATGTCATGAGTCTAAACAGAAGAAACATTTTTTTCCTGTTAGTAAATCACGTGCAAATCAACCTTTTGAACTTTTGCATATCGACATTTAGGGGCCATGCTCCACTGTTTCTTTGCATGGTCATAAGTTTTTTGTTACCATAGTAGATGATTATACTCGGTTCTGCTGGATTTTTCCTATGGGTTCTAAAGCTGAAACTCGTGACATCATAAAAAACTTCATTTCCTATATTGAACGTCAGTTTAATCATACTTTAAAAATAATCCGGATTGATAATGGTGCTGAGTTTAATATGGAGACTTATTTTTTATCCAAAGGCATTGTCCATCAAAAGACTTGTGTTGAAACACCAGAACAAAACGAGATCGTAGAATGTAAGCATCAACACCTTCTTAACGTTACTCGAGCCTTATTGTTTCACTCTGATTTACCTTTAAGCTTTTGGAATTATGCTCTGTTGTATGCAGTTTACTTGATTAATTGTATCCCAACACCTTTACTTGATAATTCTTCACCTTATGAAAAGTTACAAGGAAAACTTTGTGATATATCTATGCTTCGCATATTTGGATGTCTTTGCTATGCCACTACTCTCAGTTCCCACCGTAAAAAACTTGACAGTTGTGCTACTCCTGGAGTCTTCATTGGCTTTCAACCAAACACGAAATGTTACATGTATCTTAACCTTAAAACCCATAAGGTTGAAGTGTCTTATCATGTTATTTTTCATGAAAATCGCTTCCCTTTTTCGAAAAAATTAGGTACCATTACATCTGACATTTGCATGCCTTTGCCTAATATCTATGAATCTAATGATACTGCTTACTTTGATACCAGTCCTTTCATAATAATAATATCCATGATGATCAAACTTTTGATGTCACCAATAATGTTGAAAATAATTTCGATAATGAAAATACAAATATAGACGTTCGCAAATCCACTCATGTTCGAAAAATGCCTTCTTATCTTCAAGATTATAACGTTTATAGTTCTTCCATCTTCTCTAACAATATGATTACCAAATATCTAATAGAAAATTTTGTTTCGTATGCTTCTTTATCTAGTCATTTCAAGAAAGCTATTTTATTTATATATGCTCATCATGAACCCTGTTCTTACGAAGAAGCTTCTAAGCATTCATGTTGGAATATAGCCATGCAAGAAGAGATCGCAGCTTTTGAAACCAATAATACATGGGTTCTGACTGATCTTCCTTCCCAATGCCAAAGCTATCAGATGCAGGTGGATATATAGGATCAAACATAAGGCTGACGACACCATTGATAGATATAAAGCTAGATTGGTCGCCAAGGGCTACTCGCAACGTGAAGGCATTGACTTTGTTGACACTTTTTCTCCTGTGGCCAAATTAACTACTTTATATATTCTTCTTGCAGTGGCAGCCATGCAAAATTGGGAGTTACGACAATTAGACGTAAATAACACTTTTTTACATGGCGATTTGCACGAGGATGTCTATATGCAATTGCCTCCTGGCTTCAAACAAGCTCATCCTCGACAAGTTTGTAAATTGCAACGTTCTTTATATGGGCTCCACCAAGCAAGTAGACAATGGTACTTCAAGCTCTCTCAATTTCTTATCAGTCATGGCTATCATTACTCTCAGTCTGATCACTCTTTGTTTATTAAATCTTCTGGAGACCATATTACTGTCTTGCTAATTTATGTTGACGATGTTGTTCTTGCTGGAGATAATGTCCAAGAAATTTCTAACATTACTGACCAACTACACAAGCATTTTCACATCAAAAACCTTGGAAATCTTACATACTTTCTTGGGCTTGAGGTTGCCCGTAGCCGACATGGAATTCATCTTTCTCAACGCAAATATGTCTTAGATCTTCTGTAAGAAGTAGGTATGTTAAATTGTGCTCCCGTTCCTACCCTTATGACATACTCATCTCGGGAAAATGTAGATTCTACTTCCTTACTTGGTGATAGCGAAGCTTCATCCTTCAGACATATCATTGGTCGTCTTCTCTATCTCACAAACACTCGCCCAGATATTATGTTTGTCGTTCATCATCTCAGCCAGTTTGTTTCCTCCCCCACTAATGACCATCGGCGTGTTGCTCTCAGAATCCTTCGTTACCTGAAAAACAATCCTAGACATGGCATTTTCATCAGCAGCAAAGGTCATTGTCAGATACGCGCTTATAGTGATATGGATTGGGCTGCTTGCCCTAAAACAAGAAAATTTATAATTGGTTTTTGGTTTACATTGGAGATTCTATTGTTTCATGGAAAACAAAAAAGAAAATCACCATCTCTCGTAGTTCTTGTGAAGCAGACTACAGGGCATTGGCTGCCACTGTCTGTGAGGTGCAATGGATTTCTTACGTTCTAAATGACCTTCGTGTTTCTCATACCAAACCTATGCCTATTTTTTGCGACAACCAATCAACGATCCACATTGCTAATAATCAAGTCTATCACGAATGAACAAAGCATATCGAGATAGACTATCATCTCACTCGCGAGAAAATTCAATCAGGTTTCATCAAACTTCTATAGGTGTCTTCGTCTCTTCGACTTGCCGACATCCTTACAAAACCGCTACGACCTAATACTTTTTCCTCTTTATGCTCCAAGTTGGGTGTCCTCGACATTTATAATCCCAGCTTGAGGGGGGCATGATAAAATGCATAGTTCGAGCATTCTGCTCGTTTCTGTTTTCCTATATATATTTGTACCCTTTCCTTCTTTATACACAATTGTAATATTTTTCGTATGCAAACTTTCTCTTTCTGTATTTATTGCAAAGTGCTCTTATCTCTCCTCCTTAACTCTCTTTGTTTCAACCTAAGCATCATTTCTCTCTCAATTCACTTTCTCTTACCATGCACATGCATATCACATAACACATACAATCCATACATGAACACATTTTAAGAAGTAATTAACATAATAATAAACAAACAGGAAATTGCCTAAAGAAATAAGAAAACTCATAAAAAGTTAATAACATATTTCCCAATGAAAATTTGATACATGTATCTTGGAAAAAAAAAACAAATCTAATTTGAAGTTGAATATTTGTAATTCACATGACACACAACATCAACCGCACACGAGTCCTTGTATGTGTTTATTGGTTAGGTCTTGGATTTTTTGCACTTAGTCCCTATAATTTTAGTTCTTTCTGTTAATAAATTGCTAAGAGAAGTCCAAAGTGCCAATTAAGAACTACACTGACACTTTTCTTACATATAGGAGTGAGTCCTCGGTGACTACTAATTATTAGGTCAAATGGAGAAGGATCGGAAAGTCTACATTTGTAAACTTCATATGTTCAGAGTTACTTAGTTTCTTTTGAATAAAGTTTATATTTTTTTTATTGAATTACTCTTTTATTGTTTGTTTTCGTTGAGAAATGTCAAGTTTATATTTCTATTTTTTTTAAGTCATTGACCATTTAACAAAACAGACAAAATTATATCAACTTAACGTCATTGAATGAAAGCATAGACTAAAAATATAATTAAACTTATATTTTTTGTATATGTAATTGGTTTGGTCCCATGTTTTTTGTTATTATTTTTCTTTTTTAATATTTTTTATATGATAACAAATGATTGTGTGCCCATATATTAGTCTATGTCATAGTACATAATAATGTCTAACATAAGTTTTATAAAAAGAAAAACAAATTTTCGATGCTAAGGATCCATATGTATCTTTTTGGTTATTTAAGAGCTTCTTCCCCTTTGCATCGTAATCCTTTTCTGGCTTGATGTTGATATTGATGCTTCTAGGTTTTGATTAAAAGATTGTTGAAGAAATATAAAATACGAGAACGTTTGGATGATATACAAATTTATTTAGGTGTTATTGCTTTCATATGTGAATGTGAGTCTTACCATTATTAGGATTATGTATTAGATTATCATGTATGTCTTGTTCATAAGCTCTTTAACATTATCATGTATTAGTCTTAACATTATTACATCATGCATTAGATTATCATAAATGTCTTGTTCATAAGCGAATTAACCTTTTCGTAATTTTTTTAATTAAAATTGAGTAAATAATTCATTATATTAATGACAATTGATCATCCTATTATTCATAAAATCAAGCATTTGCAAATAATAAATTATTCTGCCGTTATTCACATCATAAGATATCGACTGTCTTATATAATCAATTATTTATATATCTTGATTACAATACAAATATACATATAATAATGTATAATTAAAAATAATTTATTAGATTGCTCTTACAGACTTTGAGATCCATTTAAGAACAATGTTATATAGTTTTTTTAATATTTTCAGGAGTTACGATTTTTAGTTTTTAAATTTTAATTTTAATTATATATATATATATATATATATATATATATATATATATATATATATATATATATATAATTGAAAGATAGTGTGAGCAACTGACATGATTTTTTGCTAAACAAAAAACAAATAAAAATAGTATAAACTATATATCGATGTTATAAAAAGTTACGTAGATTTTATTTAAAATTATAATTTTTAATTAAAGTATTTTTAATTATTTATATGTGAATATATTTAAACAATTAGACCTTATACTTTTAATCACGAACTCTGAATCATCTTCTACAATCTTGATAATGCATGTTCCTCCAAAATACAGAAAATATTAAATTTTAAATATTGAAGGACTAAAGAATAAATTTATGAAGTGTACATTATTTATGAATAGTGTAACATTGTGTCCACTTCTCTTCTGTTTGTATTCTTCTCTGTACAGTCCAAGTGTTATTGGTCAGTATGACATTCAAGTGAGCAGTCAATAAATACTATATTAATTGGATCATATGTCAAATGGCGGACCATTGTTATGATAGATGGGAGCTACGGTTCTCGAAACAAAATTTAATTTTATATTTATATATTATTATTTTATTTGTATTAAATTAGAAAATGCATACGAGAATCACTTTATGAAGATGGATTAAACAGGTGAAATGAAGAGTCTTTTTATTTAATTAAAAAAATAATTTACATGTAAAAAATATAATTTGACACTCCTAAAATTTTTGTCCAATTTTATAATTGAATATGTCATAACTCATGAATAATATTTATTTATAGTACTTGTGCGAGTTTTTATCCTTAATGGACCTGTGTTTTGTATAGATTTATGGTTTTTTAAGTAGCAATTAGTTACATTAATCATCTATTAGTCATTCTTATGATTGATTTTAGTAAAGCAACATTTTCTGCGTGAATCGAGATCACATCGTCTTACGCTGACTTTCGAGTTTATGTCATCTCATCTCAATATTTGAAAGGTTTTTTTTTTTTTTTACTAACACTGTTTCTTTGTTGTAACTCAAGAATGATATCGAAGAAATACTTGTATTATTTATTTTAGATAGAGAAGATGTCTATGAGTGATCATGTTATGTCAACATAACATCAATTAATGTCAATAGACTACTAATAATGTATGGTTAAATAAAATATGTGAAAATTAAAAAAAAAAATGTAATGGTAAAATCTAAAAAAAAATTAAAAATAACAATAGTCAGTCAATAAAATCTGTAATAAAATAAATTAATGATATAGAAAAACAAAACACAATTCTGTCAAATTTTAAAATAAATTTCATATTTATGGTTACTCAACAATTATTGATGGAGAAGCAATAATTTGTTGGATGGAAAAGTTGAAAGGTATTGATATGTCCCGATGCCGACCTTGTTGCCTCTACATCTACTATTTTATCATATTTTTTATCATATTCTTTTAAATATTTTTATTAGTTATGTTTATTAATAATAAAAAAATGAATTTCTTATTCAATAATTTTTTATTTTTTAAATTTATAGTTTTATGACAAACATAATTATAAGATAGCATGTTAATAAGTATATTTCCAATCCTCTTCATAATTAAGATAACTGTACATATACACATGCATGAATACTATTTTATATATTGTTTATTAGTTATATTTATTAAAAAAAATGACACTCATCTCTTGAATTTGAAGTTTTAATAAAAACAATTATATAAGAAGTGTAGATGTACACATGCATGAATGTGTTAGCATGTTCCAGACAAGTTAGTAAATAGCAGTGCGTTATGACTTATGGGTCGTCCAACATGCACATTTCTATGAAAGGACCATTTGGTGAAAATTTTGAGGCATATTCAAATATAATATTAAAAAAGTTGCTGTTTTTGTATGTGGTTTATTTCTAGTAAAAACAATTCTTGCAATTATTTATTGTTCAGATAAAAAGTGTATCCGTTGTTATTTTTATATTTTAGAAAACTAATATTTAAATGAAATGAACTTTAAAATTTTATTTAAATATAGTATCTATATTAATTTTTTTATTTCATATGTAATTTTTAATTTTAATAAAAATAATATTGATAAAGTTATAAATGCAAATTTATATAAAAGAAATAAAAAGAAGAAGAAGTATAATTGTGGTGTAAACTAATTTATACTTATGAAGTTATTTTAATTCAATATTATTTGTTCTTTTATTAACATATGTAAGATAATTATCTAATTTAAAATGTTATACATTCAAATAGGCTTAGTTAAGTTTTGACTTTTAAATGAATGAGAAATATGAGTATTTTTAATTGATTTCTTATAATAATTTTTTTATTTATTGATTTCATATTGTTGTCTTTCTAATTATCATTATTTCAACCAATTTTAAATCCTGAAAAGCAAGACCTGACAAGTGTAACACCCTATTTAATTAATAACGCTAATTAAAGGAATGTCACGCGGAATAGTATTACAAACAAAGTTCTGGAGTGTAGATACTATTCCTCACGATTATCCAAGAGAAAACCCGATTAAGAAAAGGGCACACTATGATGTCATAACAAAGTATAAAATATAAATCATCAACATTTAAAATTTTAAGCCTAAAGACCAGCGGTACACGAGCCATAGCCCTAAAGGAAAGTCCATGTAAACCTAGATCCAGTCCAAGCAGACTATGCAGCGGAACATCCATCACCCTGATGATTACGGGGAGTTCTCACATCTGCTCACATCAACAAGTTGATGATCATTGCAAAAGAAAAGACCACACCACAGAACATACAACAAACAACAGAAGGGTAAGCTAGAGCCAAAATTAGTTTTATCATGCAATTAGATATACTTTCACAGTCCAATATACATACATCATCCAAGCATGTTATGACCTTCCAATCAATACACTAAGACTCGACTCAACTCATCCGGATACATATAATCTGGTCGGATTCAGCGGATGCTTGCACTTGTGGTGGATACTTTTCTCACCCCCGAGCTATGTGTTACAAGTGTTACAATGAATCAATCCCTCACACACAAGGTTAGCCCTTAGTGAGTTTCAGGTCTCCTGCTACTCTCACCATAAGATTCAGTCCGCTCTAAGTGAGACTAACTGACTCCTTAGAGTGTTAGGATGCAACCTTACCTTGAATCCTTACCAAATTATACAGATGGGGCACCACCATGGACACCCACTAACAAGAGCCATGGAATTATGTCCCGACCACTGAAGCACAACCCTGGATTCCCTCCAAGAGATCTCAAGGAATTATGCACTGACCCTCGACCAATCATGCTCAAACAATCGAATAATATTTATCATGCAAATAATCTCAGACCAACTTTTATAAACCATACTCATTCATATTCAAATGTAGAATCAATACCAACTCATCCTTCCCAAACCATGAATATAGAATTTCATCTCATACCAATACCATGCCACTTTAATTACCAACCATCTCATACATGCCACATGCCAAGGTCATGTTAAACTTATCAATCACAGACCATAAACCATTCTACTCATACCCATTCTGCAGCAATTCTCGCTTAAGCTAGACTGGTCTCGCTTAAGCTAGAAATTCTCGCTTAAGCTAGAAATTCTCGCTTAAGCTAGACTGATCTCGCTTAAGCTAAAATCTCTCGCTTAAGCTAAACTGACAGCTTTTCACTAGTTTCAACATGTAAGAACACAAAATCTCAAACAACAAAAACTAAAGAAAACACAAACATGTTGCATAAGACGTTAGCATCATATTTTCATGCTTTAAAAGGGTAAACAAATCAATCATGGGAGCATAAAAGTATTTAAAGAACTATGCCGTCAATCTCGCTCAAGCTAAGGAGCTCTCGCTCAGGCGACAGGGGTCTCTTGCTCAAGCGAAAAGCTTTCGCTTAAGCGAGATTGAAAACAGAGAGCACTTTGAGTTCTCGCTAGAGCTAGCCCATCTCGCTCAAGCAAGAGGCCTTCGCTCAGGCGAGCACTCGAAACCAAAGGGGGCGAGTTACTGCCATTCTCGCTTAGGCGAGATCTCCTCGCTTAGGCGAGAGCTCCTCGTTTGGGCGAAAAACAGCTTGCTTAGGCGTGCATAGCAGATCCCACCTGCTCTCACGCATGCCAAGCCAAAAATCCATCCATAAACAATACACAAATTATTTTCACACCATCAAAAGCACCTCAAATCATCAAGAGCACCCAACAGAACCAAAACAAACACATTATTTATAAAAGCATAAAAAAAATCCTAGCTTCCCTTACCTGGAAAGGAGCTAATATTGGGCTTCAACTCTTAAACCAACGGGACCGACAGTTCCAAGAGTAGATCTAAGAAATGAAGACGAGTTGAGTTTAGAGCTAGCTTGACCAAGATTGGGGCTAAACCCTAGCAGAGCCTCTGTGGGGTAAAGGAGAGTGTGAGAGTACTGTTTATGCAAGAATGACAGAAGTGAGAGGGGTTTGGCTGCCTTAGGGGCCTTGGACACCCTATGGGCTAGCCCTTAGGCCCATAAGATTATGGGCATCCCTTTAAAAATTAGGGTAGAATAAAAGAGGGTTTTACATTCTCCCCAACAACAAAAATTTTCGTCCTCGAAAATTCACCCGATGGGATAGGAAGAAAACTACGTTTTCCTCACGCCCTACGACAATCACCACCTAGACATGACAGGTTTGATGACTCCAACACCTATAGCCATTGGAAACTTTGCCTTTGTACTATGCGATATATGTTCAACAGTGTATATTGGTTTAGTCACTACGCTCGAACTAACTTCCAACTTGGAACCTTAACACTGGAATGCTCCTTCATACTTGCCCAACTAACTTGTATCTGATACACTGACCTATCCACCATATGCTCTCCACTACCTCTTGTAGGTGTTTATCAAGTCTTAGATCACTTTAAGTCTCAAACTAAAGCACGTTCGTTACCACTTCCCGTCACCTTGTCCACTCCTTTATGCATCACTCCACTGACTTGATCACGATTGAGTTTTGGCCTACTGCCTCACCATCAACACTCTTGACCACTTTTATGCATAACGACACTCATAACATCTAGCCTCCTTTACTGACTTCAATCAATGGTAACAAGTCCACAACCAAGTCATTCCATTTCCAAATTAAACTTTCATGTCACAACTACCAAATTCATTTCGGCATATCACCTTCATTTCTGATTTACTAACTCATAATCATCATTCCTCAAAAGCCTTAGAACCATGTCTTTTCTTGACTTGAAATTTCTAGTGTGATTCATGCCAAATTTCTAGTGTGATTCATGCCTATCAATTCTAAGATACTTCTCAAACTAAGATTTTTCTGAATTGCTTTTTTTTTCCCAACCTTGTTGAGAGATTCACTAGTTCTAGTCAGATGACTAGACCAATGAAATCTCTTCACATCTTCTCCTCCCAACTCAGACACTTACTTCTCCACAAACTCCTTACTCTCACCTCGTCAAACCCCGATCTTGAGTTCCCTTCTTTGGCTAAGCACATACCCTTACTTCCTTACTTTCAGGTTGGTACCCTAACTTGAAATCATAACTCAAACCATCTCCTATTTTTCTTGCCCAACTTTCTCTGAGTAACTCCATAATTCCAACTTTAAATGATCACTGAACATCCTTACTTAATACTCGTAAGAACGACACTTTCACTGTTCATGAAGAACTGCTTGTCGTAGAAATCATTAGGTCATGAGTAAGATAGTTCTTTCCATGCACCTCTGACCCTTCACAGGTATTACTTCCCACCATCTCGCTGCGCCACTCTGATCAACACACAAGTCACTTATTCGTTCACTCAAAATGATGCTCCTTTCATATCTGCCGTGACAAGGAGGCAATCATCGCTGAGAAACCTTCCTCCAAAACCTCAATGGAACTTGCAAAACCCTTTGGACTCACCCCTTTATAGTCTTAACGTTCCATTTTCTCAACATCGTATCCACCCTTTTTAAACCATATGTCCTACTAGTCACTTCAACCTTTGTCAATACCCTCCTTGCACATTCTAAAGACTTTGTTCGCACTTGGAAACTCGCCGCTAAGCCTTGAAATTCCTTACCTTCATCATGTTTCCACTCTTTACAACCATAGGCCCGAAAAGCCAATCTTCCATTATCCAATGTTTACCCTTGAACAATCTATCTTACCACTACCTCTCCTCTAAGATTCACCAAACTTGCAGTCATCCTTGTGGTTATACTTAGTATAAGCCATTAATTCTCCAACATCTCCTCCACTTCTGTATTTACTTCAATTTCACAGTAGTAACCATTCCATTAGGAACTATTGTCACCGGTTCTTCCTCAGACACCCACACAGAAGTGAACTCCACCACACCAAGGTCAAAACTCTAGTGCTTGTTTCAGAACACGTCTATAATCCTTTTACCATTTAGATCCTCTTCATCTATAATTCACTTTCCTTCATCATATGTCTTTGATTCACATGAAGCCCTACCCCCACTATTTAGCTTGATCCATACTTCATACGGAATCACTGACTCATCTCTTTTTAATCTAAGAACATCACCTCGTTGGTTGTCCCAACTCATCAGAGCGAGATTGAGAAAACAACTGATTCACCCTTGAGACTATGTTCCAACCTTGCCAAGGGAAGAATTCGAATTGGGTTTTAATTTTAATGCTTTGATCACCACGAGGCACCACACCTGAGCGAGTCTCCACTTGGTCGCAATTGTAGAAGAAACCATTATCTCAACCGCAACCCATTCTTAAAGACAACCATGACTCCTTTATCATACTAGCGACACCAAGGAGTACATGATCCCATGAAATCTGGCTCTTAGTCCAAGCATCTCTTTGTAAGGTGCATCTCTAGATGAGATTTATTCGTGCTAACCACTTTAGCATCAATCATTGTAGACACCCTATCAACCACTCAAAACTTTTCTTTCCATCCCCTCCTTCTGGTGCGTGAAACCTTCCACTTTATACCCAAGGTCAAATGTCCTGCTCATGGGGACTACTTTTCCTTGAAACATCCCACTAACAATTTGAAAAGATCCATCCTCACCTGCTGACTATTAATCTTAGTATGAATCCCTTATGCCACTTCTTCCCTAACCATAAATTCTTCTTTCCCCTACTTAGGAACGTCACCTTCCCTGAATGATCACTAAACCCCTATCCATCTCAGCCTCTCACTAGAGGTTCATTATCTTTTCGTACTTCACGGTCTCCTCCCTTCCTAGGTTTCTCGTTGCCAAGCAATCTCTCCACTTTCTGTAACCTAGAATTTGCCAATTGTTCCTCCTCCAACACTCCAAGAAGCGCTAGGTGTGACCATATGACTATATTCAATGATACTTCTCCTAACACTATGTATTTGCATGACTCTGAACTTCAACATTATCGGGATGTAGAATCAGGTTGATTTTCCTCAAACTATGTGGCACTTGCATGCACTGATACCTTTTAGTGTTCTAAATCTTTGGATTCAACTCCTTTTAGAAAACTTATAGTATCTGTTTCTGAGAGTCTATCCTTAAAGCCCCCCTGACCAAACGTTATTTCGTGAACTCTAGCATCTTCTCCAGTATATTAACCCAAGACTTGGCTTTCCTTGCTCAATTATATACATCCTACATCAACTTCCTATTTCTGAGGCAAAAAGTTGTCTTAGAGACCTCATCCAACACTTGTAAAGGAAAGTAGGCCAAGTTGACATTGGATCTGCATTCCCTTATTCATATAGGCACCAGACACAGAGTACAGAGGCATAACAAAACAAAACTAGAACATACAATGCAACACTCCATCATCTACAGACAACCAAACCTTTTCGTCTGTCACCCTTCTTTCCCAGCCAGTACAATTAAAAAGGAAAAACAACCTTTAATCTAGTCATGAGTGTGCACCTTTATTACTTTATCAAGGTGTTCATCTGTTCTTAAAACTTTTGGTTTTACTGACACACTTGACTAGACATGACTATTCACGCTTGCGAGGCATGACAAACCCACAACCTCAAGTCATCCTAAGGACGAACTGTTCTGATACCATAAATGTAACACCCCATTTAATTAATAACGCTAATTAAAGGAATGTCACACAGATTAGTATTAGAAACAAAGTTCTGGAGTGTAGACACTACTCCTCACGATTATCCAAGAGAAAACCCAAATAAGAAAAGGGCACACTACGATGCCATAACAAAGTATAAAATATAAATCATCAACATTTAGAATTTTAAGCCTAAAGACCAGCGGTACACGGGCCATAGCCCTAAAGGAAAGTCCAAGTAAACCTAGATCCCGTCCAAGCAGACTATGCAGCGGAACCTCCATCATCCTGATGATTACGGGGAGTTCTCACCTCTGCTCACATCAACAAGTTGATGATCATTACAAAAGAAAAGACCACACCACAGAACATACAACAAACAACGGAAGGGTAAGCTAGAGCCAAAATTAGTTTTATCATGCAATCAGATATACTTTCACAGTCCAATATACATACATCATCCAAGCATGTTATAACCTTCCAATCAATACAATAAGACTCGACTCAACTCATCCGGATATATATAATCTGGTCGGATTCAGCGGGTGCTTGCACTTGTGGTAGATACCTCTGTTCACCCCCAAGCTGCTCACCTTCGAGCTATGTGTTACAAGTGTTACAATGAATCAATCCCTCACACACAAGGTTAGCCCTTAGTGAATTTCAGGCCTCCTGCTACTCTCACCACAAGATTCAATCCGCTCTAAGTGAGACTAATTGACTCCTTAGAGTGTCAGGATGCAACCTTACCTTGAATCCTTACCAAATTATACAGATGGGGCACCACCATGGACACCCACTAACAAGAGCCATGAAATCACGTCCCGACCACTGAAGCACGATCCTGAAATCCCACCTAGAGATCTCAAGGAATTATGCACTAACCCTCGACCATTCAGGCTCAAACAATCGAATAATATATATCATGCAAATAATCTCAGACAAACTTTTATAAACCATACTCATTCATATTCGAATGTAGAATCAATACCAACTCATCCTTCCCAAACCATGAATATAATTTCATCTCATACCAATATCATGCCACTTTAATTACCAACCATCTCATACATGCGACATGCCAAGGTCATGTTAAACTTATCAATCACAGACCATAAACCATTCTACTCATACCCATTCACCCAATTCATACTTTTAAAAGTAATTGAATCAATCCACAAGTTCAAGTTAAAGTAAGGAATTAAAATTCTGCTTAAGCTAGAAATTCTCGCTTAAGCTAGACTGATCTCGCTTAAGCTAGACTGGTCTCGCTTAAGCTAGATTGATCTCGCTTAAGCTAAAATCTCTCGCTCAGGCGACAGGGGTCTCTCGCTCAAGCGAAAAGCTTTCGCTTAAGCGAGATTGAAAACATAGACCACTTTGAGTTCTCGCTCAAGCTAGCCCATCTCGCTCAAGCGAGAGGCCTTCGCTCAGGCGAGCACTCGAAACCAAAGGGGGCGAGTTACTGCCATTCTCGCTTAGGCGAGAGCTCCTCGCTTAGGCGAGAGCTCCTCGCTTAGGCGAGAGCTTATCGTTTGGGCGAAATATAGCTCGCTTAGGCGTGCATAGCAGATTTCACCTGCTCTCACGTATGCCAAGCCCAAAATCTATCCATTAATAATACACAAATTATTTTCACACCATCAAAAGCACCTCAAATCATCAAGATCACCCAACAGAACCAAAACAGACACATTATTTATAGAAGCATAAAAAAAATCCTATCTTCCCATACCTGGAAAGGAGCTAATATCGGGCTTCAACTCTTAAACCAATGGGACCGGCAGTTCCAAGAGTAGATCTAAGAAGTGAATACGAGCTTAGTTTAGAGCTAGCTTGACCAAGATTGGGGCTAAACCCTAGCAGAGCCTCGGTGGGGTAAAGGGGAGTGTGAGAGTACTATTTCTGCAAGAATGATAGAAGTGAGAGGGGTTTGGCTGCCTTAGGGGCCTTGGACACCCTATGGGCCAGCCCAATTGGCCATTTGACTGAATCTCTTTATTTTTTAGTATCTCTTTGTCTAGTAGTTTTACTTTGTTGGCCATTTAGTAATAGATGTCACTGTGGCCACTCATTAATTGAAATGTGTTTTCGGATTTATGGAGTAATTTCATAGGATTTAACATCCTTATATAATCCAGTTGGTGGTGATAATGATGACACCTAAGTGGAACATCATTGCCATTGTTGGTAAGTGGATTTCAACTTAAGTTGTTTGATTTTATGTATTCTACTAGAGTATGAATATTTTAATTATTGTAGGGAATATGTCAAAGATTTGCCTTCACATTGAACACATTCAACTCTATAGTTGGTACATGAAGTGATGTGCTTTTCGGAATCAGGATGGTTTTATCAACTTAATTAGGTGTTGTTGAAGCCATTCTACGTGAAGAAGAGGATAAACTTGAAACATTTCAATGGAGACAAGACAAAAAAATTAGGTGTTTCGGGTATGGGACTGGACATCTATCTAAACACTTGGCTTGTTTCTTTTCTTCTTTTGTGTTACCTTCAATATTTTCTCCTTCTCCCGGTCAGTGGTGTAGATAATCAGGGTATCTGTCAATTAGGTTCCGATGTTTAAGTCAATAGTATCTCGTTCAGGTTTTAGTAATTAATGTTGTGATAAATGCGAAGTAAAAATCCTTACCAACTTACCTTGGAGTCCTATTTATAGATTTCCATATGGGCCTTAGATTAGTGTTTACTTAATTGAGGCCCAATTGCTTTTTAAACTTGATTACCGACTTGTTTACCTTAATTATAGAGATATGGTCTTTCTATAGCTACCGACCGATGTGGTCGTGCGTGTCACCTTCCTTGGCTACGACTTCGCGACCTAGCAGTTGGATGAGAATGGTAAGTCATGACCGGTGTTACCGAGGTCGTCGTTATACAACCACACTCGTTTGAGAATGGATGGTTTACTTTCAAGGAGAATAAAAGCATCCAATAAGGGTGATAGAGGACTATCTCCTAAACTTCAAGTGGTACAAATTTGAGGACAAATTCTCTTCAAGAAGGAGGGAATGATAGAGGACTATCCCAACATTCCATACAAGAAGAACTTGAAGATGAACCTTTACAATTTAAAGGACCTATGACAAGAGCAAGAAGCAAGAGATTGGAAGATCAAAAGTATTCAAGGCTCCTGATGCTACAAGCAATCTGAAATTCAAAGAATATGAAGATCATGACTTGAAGCACATTTGAAGGATAGTTTTTAGGAAAATTAGTTTATGTTTTTAGACTTTGGGTTTCCTCGGAAATTAGTTATGTTCTATGTTTTTGGGCTTTGGGCTTTCTTTTATAAATTAGTTTATGTTTTTATGTTTTGGGCTTGGGCCTTTTTGTAGGGTTCTCAGGTTTTCTTAAACTTATGTGCCTATATATAGAGGTACAAAAAATAATGTAGACACTTTTAGTCATATATTGAATTTGATTTCATTAAAGAGAGGATTCTCTTTGTTCTTGGCTTAGGCCTCCGGTTCTTATCAAAGATTAACATCTTTGAATCTTCACTTGACTTATCAATCTGCTAGATTGTGACGTTCTCCATCTACATCTTATTCCGCATTCTTCTCTTATTTATTCGTGTCGTACCTCTTGAGGATTCAAATTCAGAAACGATCATAATCTTTCCTGGATAGGATCGTATCAAAGGGTCTCAATGTGATTTTCAGTTAGTTGTTAACAAAGCAAATGTGGCGCAGGTGCACTCCGTCGGTCGTCGCGTCTTGCGACTGCTTAGTTGTTGACCTCCTATTATCACTTCAGTGAGATTGCCACATCAACTAGCCACGACTTCGAACCTCGATCGTTGGATTGCAAGACAACCAACGATGTGGCTTGGAGCACGTGGCATTGCGCCGATCAACGTTGTGTAGACATCTTTGGACGTCGATCGACTCTTGTGGGGAATCGGTCCCTACAATACAAAAGTAGAAAATGGTTTATACAACATTACCTTTACATTAAAATCCAAAGATAAGCACATGGGAAATTCATCACTTAAAAAAACTCTTCAAGGTAAGAACCAAAAACAAAAGTTTGATATTTTATCACACTCAGAATATCACAAGTCTAGGTGTATCTCATTATTAACTCTTTGGCAAGTGTACAAATTCGTTACAAGTAGTAAAATGGAAGTCCAAGTATCGTTTTTCCAAGGGATTTTTGTTCATTTGTCTAATTGTAATTATTTACTAATTTTAGCAATGATGTCAACATTAAATATTGGTTTAATTTAAGATAAACATGCAAAATTAATAAACACTAAAGTTATAGAAGAATTTAGGAAAGACTTCACCAAGGTTGGATTTCATGAACCATACTAATGCAATATTTCCTACACAATCTCTATCTTGCTCAAACATCCATATCATAAGCATATTAGCCCCTAATTCCTTAGAAGTAAGTTCTAAGTCAAATATGCCAAAATATTAATTCCTTAACTATTTTAACACATGACTTGCATTAAGATTTGATGTATAGAATGACCTAAAGATTACGTCTATTCCTAGAATCCAATCTCATGGTTGTTCTATCCAAGGTTAAGTTCCAATTCATTTCCCAATAATTAGATACAACCAAATAGCAAAGATTTTCATCATGCACATTAATAATTGTGATAGAACATATGAACAAAAACAGAGATTACATTGCATAGGAAAATTACAAAAAGTATAAGTTCATTACATCCAACCCCAATGAAAGAGGAGTTTAGTCACTCCTAGGCATCTAGAGAACAAAAGATGGATGAATTTGATGGAATGAATGAAGTGATTTGAGTTCTCCTTGCCCTAGAATGGCGTTTCTCCTATTTTTCCCTACTCATGTCGCGTTCCCACACTTCAGCACGTCAATTTCGTGTAACTTTCGAAACTTTAATCACTTCAGAAAATTGTTCGCTCGTTGGGCGAGATGACTTCCTCGCTGGGTGACCGGGGCTATCTCGTTGGGCAACTTGGCACTCTCACTAGGCGACAAGGTCATGACAGAACAACCTCATTTTTTCTCCAATCTTTCACTCTCCTATATAATAATCTCTAATAAAAACACAAAATATACCTAACCTAAAAGAAACCTAAAGACAATCTAAAACTTCCCACAAAACACATGAATGAATACAATTAAGAGGTCCAATCAAATATGAATAATAATTATTTTTCATACTTATCAAACTCCCCCAAACTTGCACTTTTTCATGTCCTCGTGAAAAGAAAACCTAATTATACATACACATAAAACAAAACATCCTACTTAAAAATGAACCAAAGACATATGATCTCATAGCATAATCCCCTTTACACATATCAAAGACAATTCACTTGCATATATCAAAATCAAGAAGATACGATATGGTGCTTCCATGAAAATCAGTTCTTCAATCCAGAATTAGATATGACTACCAACAATGAGAGTCACTAAGTCACACAAAAGTCGGTGTTTCCTCACACATGTGTTAGCCACACAATCTCAGGACTAGCATACCATAAAACCAATTCATCAAATTTTTGCACATCTCATTCACACACATTGAATTATATCAAAAGGTCTTTCTAGGCTTGAAACTTGGCTTGGCTACAAAGAATTAGGGTTTTTCATGGAATCAAATCATCTTGGAAGAGGAGAACAATTATATTCATAAACATTCATGAACATCCTTACTCCCCATATACAAACAATCCAATCCACCATATTTTTTCCATAGTTCAACCTCGTAATTTCATTTCATGCACCATTTTCATTAATTTGCCTTTGCTTTTTTTTTCATTGAGAATGTTGAGCTTTTTCAATCATCACAATTTAAGATTTTCAAGCAACTTCTCATTTCTCAATCACATATTTGCCCCAAACTTAATCTCAACTCATACCCATGTTCACAACATAAAACTTGTTCTTTTCTTCCATGGTGTAAGATAAGATAAAATTTCAGAAGGCTTAGGGTAAAGAAACAATACATCAAGGCTAAAAAAGGGTTCACAAATGGTTTCAAAATATGCACAAAGGTTAGCTATTTGGCTAAGCAGCTTCATTACATAACAACAAACAATTGTCTTTTTCATCCCTAACCAAGTGTGTGTGATTGCATTCAAAGAATCATGCAAAAATTAACTTCATAGAAATTGCAACCACATTACAACCACATTCAACACTCAAATATCTCATTCATTGAGTTAAATTTTACTCTGGATAAGGACTGCATAACATTGCAACCACATCAACACTTCAATCATTCAAAGTTGCAAGCAAATAACCAAAGATATTGCAAGGCTATATGAACAGAGATCACAATGTTATTACAAACATCAACACTAACATCAACTCCCAAACTAAACAATAACATCTAAAAAAACAAAGTATTAAACCCACAACAAAACTACACATCACTAAACAAATAAATAGAGTCTTAAACACAACACATTTAAACACAACACATCTCACGCATCATCATCAGGAGGAACCTCCTCCTCGACAACATCATCAACATCATCTCCACCATCAATACCATCATTATCCCATCCTCAGAGTCAGCGGAGTCAACAGCAGCAACACCCCCCACTGAGATTCTGGCCTGCCCCAAGCCAAGAAATATACTCATCAAATTGGGCACCATTCATCAAATAGTCATCTGGAGTGTCTAGAACATCCAAAGATAACTTATGCAAGTTGTCCATGAGACATCGTGTGCTACGACGAACTGCTTGTTGGCTATCGCAAATGTCCTCTTGTCTTGCAAACATTTTACCCATAGTTGCTTGGAAGGTAGCTTCAGAAACATAACAGGAGGCACGAGGTACACTCGGTGGACGAGGACGAGCAACATGTCTTACTAATTCCCTCTTATTTGTAAATTGTCTCAACAAACTCAAGGTACTAGAATGACTATAGATAAAGCCAACAAGACTAATTCCTCTATGAATTATCTTCTTTATCAAAGGAAGCTTTCCAATGTCTTCAAGCATCAAATCTATACAATGGGCAACATAAGGAGTCCAATAAAGATGGGATTTTTCTCTTCTAACAACTTACCAGCCAACACATAATTTCTCCCATTATCTGTTATAACTTGAACAACATTTACTTCCTCAATCTCCTCCACAAGGGAATCAAGCATCTCAAATAGTTTTTCTCCTGTCTTCACAAAGTTTGAACCATCAATGGACTTGACAAACATTGTCTCTACAGGGGAGCTCACCAAAAAGTTAATTAAGCATCGTTGCTTTCGATCAGTCCATGCATCTGACATAATAGAACAACCATGTTTGCTCCATTGCAATTTATGATCTTGCAACAACTTTTCCGTGTACTCAACTTCCTTGTTGAGAAGTGGAACTCTGATTTCATGATAACTAGGAACAGGTAAATTAGGTCCATAAGCACCTATGGCATCAATCATATCTTGAAAACTTTTTAACTTCACAAGGTTGAATGACAAGCCTGCTTGGTACCAAAATCGAGCAATATATTGATGAACTGAGGCCTTTAAATTTTTGTCACATGCCTCTTTGATGTTAGCTTGCCTTCATTTTTCCTTTCTTCTCTTCTCTATTGTAGCAGTTGGATTTCTACAAAACATATCCATTGGTCCTTTTCTTCCACCGCTATTTCTCCCTTTATCATTACTAGTCGTGGAAATTTCATCCTCATCTTCACTCTCATGGTTATCATTGGTTGCAGTATATCTAGGATTGATGGAGGAGCTGTATGCTTTTTCTTTGTATAATTTCCAAAGTTCTTCTCTCACATTTTTCAGAGTCTTGGTGCAAGCAGCAACATTGTCCTTCTTTGCCATGAGATGTTCTTTTGCTCTAGTAATTCCTCCTTTCATAACTTTCCCATAATAATTGTAAATAGTTGTATTTAAATTCGATTCATCCATCGGATGACAATGTTTCCATCCTGAGTCACTCCTATGGGATGTTCTTAAAGGATCATTATTATTGGCCATTATTATTGCTGAAAAATAATTATATTTTTACATAATAATTATAGTGAAATTAGACAAATAGAAAAGATAAATAAAAAAATTGAAAAAAAAACAAACTTGACGATGGCGTCCGGCGGCGGTGGTCAAAGACAGCGACAACCGGCGACCGACAACGGTGGCAGCTGGTGGCAGCGGGTGGCAGTGGCCGGTAGGAAAGCTTTAGAAACTTTTGGTTTTGAATAGAATAAAATAATGGAGAACGTAGAAAGTTTTACAGATAGGCTAGGTTAAATATGTGTTTAATGAGCCATGCTTAGTTTTAAAGAATAAAAATAGTAAATGAAATTAGGGTAAAAAAGTAAAATAATAGGAGAAGAGGAACTGAAATTAGGATAGAAAAGTAAAATAATAAGAGAAAAGGTTTCTGTATTAGGGTAGAAATGTAAAATAATAAGTAATTTGGACGTAATCAAATTTTTAAATTTATTAATTGACAACAGGATAAAAACACAATTAGTAGTTGAATGGCTAAAATGAGGTTGTAGTGAAGAAATTTGGACGTGGGTGAATATTAAATGGCTTAAATGAGGGTGGAATGAAGAAATTTGGACGTTGGGGGAAGTGGGCCAGAAGTGGGTCAGGCCCAATTTCAAATGTATCGGACCAATTAGGTTTAGGTTTTTGCTATCTTCTCCTTCTTCCTCCAACCAACACGCCGCACAACTCCTTTCTTTTCTTCTCCTTCTTTCTTCACTTCTCCTCCAACCAACACGTCACCACCGCCACCTGCCACGCAGAAAGCGGCCGCCATGAGCCGCCACGAAAATTTCGATTCGCCCCCACCTTGTTATGGCGGCTGGCCGGAAAACCTCTACCGGTTTCTGCCATATCGGCGCCATAGCCGATATTAAACAATATTGTTCACAACAAAGCAAGGAAGCAAAAACCAAGAGACAAGAGACCATGTATGAAACCTAATCTGGTGGGTGAACTCTAAAACATTTTTTTTTTGTAGAAAAATAAAATTTTTGGTCGAACTCGCCAAATCGGAACCAAACCCGCGAGTTTGACCGGTTCCACCGATTCTACCTCCGATTCCATGATTCTACAACAAAATGGAGTTTGCTTCTGAGTTAACTCGGAAGCACCGAGTAAACACGTAAACTTTGCGTAGTGATAATAGTTGTGAATACCTTTCACATTCTTTTAAATATTTTACAGCTTCTCATGGCATTCTTCATCAAACCTCATGGCTAAGAAAAAATAGATATCTTGTTGAAACCACGCACACAATTTTAATTCATGGAAAGGTTCCTCAATATTTTTGGTGTGATGTTGTTCTCACTACATGTTCTCTTATTAATTACATGTCATTTTCAGTTTTAGATAACAAATTATCTCATCTATTTTGTTTCCTTATGAACCTCTTCATCGCTTACCTCATAAATTTTTTGGGTCTTTATGTTTTGTTCATAATTTTAGTCTTGATCTTCATAAATTATCTTGTAAGTCATACAAATGTGTGTTTTTAGGATTCACTAGATCACAAAAAGGATATAAATGTTTCTCTTCTTTTCTTAACCATTATTTATTTTAGTAGATGTCGTCTTCAATGAATCTTCTAATTACTTTAAGTCTCATTATTCTTTGTATGTGTCTCTGTCTACTACAATTCATATTCATGTTATATATGATCCTCTTGTTATGTCTAGTCCACATCCACCAACCCTTTAAGTCTATAGTCGATTATAACATTCTTATCATCCACCAAATGACTCAATTATATAGCATAATCCTTCTTCCCCTCCCCCCTCCAACAATTGAATCTAAACTTTTCATTGCCCTCCATAAAGGTATATGCTTTACCCGTAATCTCTTTCCTCATTGGTTTGAGTTACAATAGATTATCTCCATCTTTTTATACTTACCTTTTGGCTATTTCTTCTATGTAAGTTTTAAAATCTGTAGGTGATGCCTTAACCTGTCCTGGTTGACCTTAAGTCATGCTTGAGGAAATTAATTTTCTTTAGAATAGTGGAACTTGGGAGCTCGTTTAGGAAATTTTTGGTTGGTTGTAGGTGGGTCTTTGTATCATAGTTTGTCGTGATGGTACTATTAATCGTCTCAAAGCTTTCCTTGTCGCCAAATGTTACACATAAATTTTTGGTTTGGATTATAGTGATACTTTTTCTCTTGTGGCAAAGATGACTTATGTTCGCTTATTTATAGCCATGATTGCTCTTCAAAAATGGCCTTTTTACCAACTCAATATCAAAAGTGTTTTTCTTGATGGAAATTTCTAGGAAGAAATTTATATGGAGCACCCTTGTTGCTTAGGGGAAGTCTTCTGGATTGATATGTCATCTCTGTAAATCTTTGTATGGCCTGAAACATTCTCCTAAGGTTTGGTTTGGAAAACTTAGCGTTGTTGTTCAACAATTTGGTATGATTCGTAGTGAGGTAGATCATTTGGTCTTTTTTGGTCACTCAAGTGGTGGGTCTATTTGAGAATATATGTTGATGATATTTTTTTATAGGTAATGATCTCAGTAGCATTTTCTAGATGTAATAACACCTTTGTCACCACTTTTAGACCAAGGATATTTGTAAACTCATATTTATTGGGGATTGAGGTAGCACACTCCAATAATGATATTGTTATGTCTTAAAGGAAGTATGCATTATATATTTTGGAGGAAGTTGAGTTGATAAACATAAATTCAATTGACAAACCCATGGATCCAAATATCATACTCCTACCTAATCAGGGGGAGCCTTTATCAAATCCTGAGTGTTGAAAGGGGGAGTTCGAGAACTCCATTCTTTGGTTTTTGATGATGCCCATCCTTTGACTAAGTCTAGATAAGCTAAATAAGTAAATTGAGTTTAGATAATGTTGTAAGCCAAGAAAAATGCTCTTAAAATCATCTTAATCTCAAGATAATCAATTAAGATAAGCTTCGACGCGAAAAAGATCCATTTTAAAATACATACCTACCATTGACTTGTATTAATTGATTAGCTCAATAATCTAATCAATTAAAACATAACACTTTTACAAAGTTAAAAACCTTAAGAACATTAATCGATTAGGACACTTTCATAATCGATTAATATCATTAATAAATAAAATTGTCTTTAAAAACTAGCTTTTAGACATGTTAAAGTGAGCCAACCCGGTTCACACAGGTTGACTCACCACGAGCCGGGTTCAAAATGAGTGAACCCAACCCAGCTCACTTTCTGGTGAGCCAGAAATTTTGTAACCCGGCTCAACCCACCACGGGTTGATGGGTTAAGTGGGTTGGCTCACCAACCCACCTAAAAAATTTTTTTTTTAGTAGTATTCAAATATTTAAATAAATTTTTAAGTAACCCATGAGATGACAATCATAGTAAAATCAAGAACCAATGTTTTGATCATACTCACCACTAATATATGAAAAATTATTTCAAAGAAAGTATCCATTAGTCTAAGAAAGCACAATTAATATTACAAATTTTTTGTCATGCTATTCAACAAAATATAAATAAAAAAACTATACATTTTCTTCATGCTAATTTAGAAAAAAAATGTTTATAAGATGGTTACTTGAGTAATTTACTATAAAGATTATAGTTAAAGATTAAAGTATCAACATATATATAACTTGACAATCAAATTAATTAAACATTCAAACTATTCAAATATAAT
>Ga0214542_1004936_pt1 | contig 25893 bp, 16 predicted proteins | sample CNSS1metaG_FD_160096 | JGI IMG/M metagenome (GOLD analysis project Ga0214542, IMG submission 160096) | Root nodule microbial communities from cowpea collected in UCLA plant growth center, Los Angeles, California, USA - CNSS1 | ecosystem: Host-associated > Plants > Roots > Nodule | place: USA...
TTAATATGTAAATTTAATAATTATTTTAACTTATCTAATTAAAAACATTAACTAATCAATTAAAAGTTAAAATAATATTTTATTTGATTAAATATGACTTTAATAATAATTTATATGTATATATAAAAAAATTAAAAAAATAAAACAGATTAAAAAAATTTGAAAACTAATTAAAAAAATTAAAAAAAGTAAAAAAAAAAAACTAGACGGGCTAGCCCGGCCCGGCCCGTTAGCCCATCCTATACGGGACGGGTTGTGATTATTGACCCGTTTCTATTTGACGGGCCAGCCCGTCCCGGCCCATTTTTTGACGTGCCACATACGGGCCGGGCCAAAACGGGCCGGGCTGGCCCGTTTGCCACCCCTAGCTCTACCTCGACCCATTTAGTGAAGTAATCCACTGCCACTAATAGGAACTTGACTTGTCCCTTTTCGAGTGGGAAAGGGTCGATAATGTCCATCCCCCCACTTAGCATATGGCCACGATGAAAAGATGATATGTAACTCTTCATGTCTTTGGTGAGATATATTACCATGCTTCTGGCAGGGTACACACTTTTGAACAAAACTAGTACAGTCAATGGCGATTGTGGGCCAATAATACCTTACTCTCAAAATCTGGATATCCATTTTTTTAGCACCTGAATGGTATCCATATATCCCTCGTGGAGTTCCTTCATAACATATTTCGTCAAAGATTCAAAGATACATTTTAGTAGGGGCATGGAGAATCCCCTTCGATATAAGTTGTCTCCAAGTAAAGTATATCTAGCGGTCTTACGCTCCCAGCTGCACTCTACCTTTAAAGGTTTATTTCCTATTTTGAGGAAATGTATAATTGGTGTTCTCCTATCATTCATGTTTTCTACACTTATACACTCATTCACCTTTATTAATGGTGTCGAAAGCTCTCTTTAAAGGATAGATTGATGTTTACCCTTTCCCATAGTTTTTGCTAACTTTGAAAGTATGTTAGCACAACCATTTTTGACTCTCGACACATGCTTCACCTTGTATTACTCGAATCCTTCTAGCATTGTTTTTACAATATGGTAATATCGCAACAACTGGTTGTCTTTCACCTGGTTTAAGTTAATTGATTTATTACTGATAAAGGATGAGAATACCAACAGTCTTTTGTTTCTAAATTCCCAGATCTCCCAACGTTAATAGAGGAATGGTGACACTACTTGGGTAGTTGCAAGCTAGCAATGTAACACTCTCGTGCCATTTTTTGGTTCACATGCATATCTCTTGTTGAGGACAAAAATTTCATGACAAGGTGCAATGTCAAAATGATGGCTCCTAGGTTGTTTATAAAAAGGCATCCTAAAAGTATGTTATACGAAGTACTCACATCAAGAATAAGATATTTGATAAATATGGTCTTAGTGCTTCGACCCTTACTAAACATGGTGTATATATACCCTCAAGTTTCGACTCTCTCTCCAAAAAATCAAACAATCTCGTCAACATAGAGTTGCATCCGATCTTTGGAAATTTCTGATTTCTTGAAGGTCTCTCAATAGAGTATATCCACTAAACTTTCCTGGTCTACTATTGTAACGTCCTAGCTGGAAATTACTTTAATAAAATAAATAATATATAAATAAAACTCTATAGTCATAAAATACTCTTTCCAAAACGTGGGAATCTTTAAAATTTGTTCGACACGCTTAAATTCAAATGAACATAACTATGAATTTAATTACAAGTTCCAAAAATCAATTGAAGGTAAATCAAATAACTATAAATAGTTCATAATAAAACTCCCAGGATAGCCCTCTCTGTCTCTATGCGTCCCCAACATCACCAAGAACATCATCTGCTCTTGTGCGACAAGTCACACGATCATTGCCAAACACACACAGAAAGGGTGAGCTCATAACAATACAAATATGCAATTAATAAAATAGAGATTCACCCCAAACTACTTTATTTCATCTAAATTGCTTAATCTTAACACTCGATACCCAAGGATTTCATATCATTGTCTCATTATACAAATGAAAATACTAATCCATTTACCTAACCATGGATCCAGGATATATAATGTTTCCATGAACTTGTCCGTTCATGGTCCAACCTCTACGAACCTACCCGCTCGTAGTCCAACTCTACGGACCTCCCCACCTGTAGTCCAACACGCGTGATCTATCCAGCTACGAACCTTCCCGCTTGTAGTAGCCCTCAAATATGAGCACAGAACATACAAACCTCCCTGCTCGTATCCTCACATGAGAGCATCATTAATATGAACCTTCCCGCTCATATTAATCTTGTATTCACCACTAATCATGAACATACCCACTCATGACCATGTCAAGCATCTCCTGGTCCAAGTTCACATCTTAACACATCAAAACGAAATTAAGAAAAATACATTGTCCTATACAAGATACACACTCAAGTTGGTCTTAGGGATTCTAATGGTTCCACGAACTTTCCCGCTCGTGGTCCAACTCTACGAACTTCCCCACTCGTAGTTTAACTCTATGGATCTCCTTCCCCGTAGTCCAACATGCATGATCCATCCAGCTATGAACCTCCCCACTTACAGCAACTCTCAAGTGTGAGCATGGAATATACGAACCTCCCCGCTTGTATCCTCACACGATAGTATCATTAATATGAACCTCCCCGCTCATATTAATCACGCATTCCAACACCAATCATGAATCTACCTGCTCGTGATACGGTCAAGCATATCCCAGACCAGAATCAGTACAATAAGTCATGCAAAACACATCATAAACGCACCTTGCCACTTGCACAACACTACCGGGTGCCATGACACATAAGGCTTCCCTGTTTCCTACTATCGCCTGACGGTTCACTATGCGCCTATACACCAGTAATGTGACACTACTTGTTTTAGGTATTCTAATTCAGGTACTATCATCCAAACATTCAATTCTCAAACATCCAAAAACCAAAATACGCATTCATATACTTGATATACTTAAATTTACAACATCACAACTCTTATGCATCATTCTAATGTAAGCACCACCCATTCCTTTATAAATTCATATATGCTCACATCTTAAATCAATGCCAACATCAATTTGAATCCAAGAGTAAACCATGCTCATATGAAACTATGAAATAATAAGGCAGCAGACACATAACTCATTTATTCAAACAAAGCGTAAGTCTTACCTCAATCAGTAACTATAGGAACCCCATTTTTACCAATACCTTATGTCAAATTAAGATTAACATCAACACTTAGTCATTTAAACTCACATATACTATAATTGATACAATTGCACAATTACACAACTCATACACCACATAAGACACAATCAAAATTATATACTTATTTCGCATGCCCTCGCAATCCCATTACATTTAAAGCATGATTATCATGTTTCCACACTTGCCCAAAACCAATCATGATCATGCAACACTCGGTCATAATGATATCATCAATAATGGCCTTTTTCACACACTTATAACATCACACACACACACACACACGCGTATATATATATATATATATATATATATATATATATATATATATATATATATATATATATATATATATATACTCACTAATCAAGGCCATACCAGCACTTAAGCACATTTAAGCATCCATTACTAATCATACTCTTAGGGAATTCAAACCAACAATCATGAGTAACATATATCTCTAGCTATAGACCTCCAATTCAAATCTCCACTGTTCAAAGTAAAGAATCACCTGTTATGAACCCTCTGTAAAAAATTTAGCTAAATCAGATGGTTAACGAAAACTATTCAGACTAGAAAAATCATAGTCACTGATGAGCATATAATATATAAGTATATTCATGCATTAGTTTAGGGCATTTTTATTGATTTGTGCATTATTGGACTCATTTCATCATGCATTATCTAGTTTCGGATCATACATTTGGATTGGTGCGTTGTTTATGTAAACAGGTCTGAAGGGAGTAAGTTAGACACACAACAACATGTTTCACAAGTGTTTGGTGGAGTCTTCCACGACTTGTGGATTTCGCTTCAAAGATGCGAGTTTCAAAACAGTTTGTTCCACAAGTGCCTGGTAGATTTTTCCATGACCTGTGGTTTTTTGCAGCGAATTGGAGGATACAAAACAGTGTGTTCCACAGGTGCCTGGTGGATTTTTCCACGACCTGTGGAGTTTACTTTAGAAGATCATGTGCAAAAAAATGTGTTCCATAGGTGGCCTGTGTATTTTTCCACAACCTGTGGATTTTCTAGCGAGAAACTTAAAGATTACGTGGACTAACAAAGATTTAAAAGGAAAAGAAGATATAAAGAGGAAAGATAGGGGGAAATAGTTAGAGGAGAGAGAAAATCATCTCAGCAAAGGAGAGAACGTGGGAAAAGATAAAAAGAAGGCGTTCACGAAAAAAAAAACTTCTTCTTCTTCCTCTCTATTTTCGTCTATTGCTTTGGCTACCGTATGAAATTTTTCTTTTCATTATGCAGAACTAATTTCTTTTTGTTGGATGATTGATGTAAGACTTTGGATTATAAGTTCTACTCTTTACATTTGATGGTTTGTTAATGTTCTTCATCTCAGTGCTCTGTTTATGGTTTTATCGTTTATTTATGAGCAATTTCACAATTGGGAAATTGGGGATTGTTTGCGATTATAAACAAGACGGGTTAGATTATGTCACAATTAGGAAATTGGGCATATCTAATTAGTTTGCAATAGAGATTATTATTGATTTTTTCATGATTTTATTGAATTTTTGTAAACTGACTTAAGAAATTGGGGGTTCGAATTCAATAAATAGATTTTACCTACTGAGGGATTCAGAGTAAAACAACTCCCAATAAACTCAAGTGGATGATTACATTGCTTCCATTGATTGAAAAGGAGTAGAATTCTATCAGAAAAAGTACGAAGTCAATCCTTTAACGATTCTTTTATTGATTAAAGTTTTTGTTATAAATTTTATGCTTGCAATTCTATTGATTCGCATTTGCTCAAAATTACGTAAATAAGGAATCTAGTATTCAACAAGTCAATCCCAAAGGATGGATGAATCTAGTATTCAACATGAGCCATAACTCAAGAGTTCCTAGTGTTCATCCTCTATCCCGAGCCATAACTCAAGGGATGTCCTTCCGAGCCACAACTCAGAGAATGCCACATGCTTAACCACTATCCCAAGCCACAACTCAAGGGATATGTTCTAAGCCACAACTCAAGGAACACCAGCAAGCCCACCTTTGAGATATCTTAGAAGCCTTATATACCACGCATCATAATTCCAACACAAACCAATCCAATACAGCATGATCAATTACTTTGAAACACAAAATTCATCCATCCTTTGCTTGAGCTCCAAGCCTTCACCTAAGCACCCAAGTCTACCTCGCTTAAGCTAGGTTACCTCGCCTGAGCGAGCACCTTGCACAAAACAACCCTCGAACTCTCGCTTGGGCGAGCCTTATTCGCCTGGGCGAGACTACCTTTGGCCCATAAAACAAATTTCTTGCCTAAGCGGCGAGTTAAGCCAACGTCAATTCAATCCTTGAATTCTCGCTTAGGCGAGGGACTCTCGCTTGAGCGAGGTACACTTTCGCCCAAAATAGGGCTTCGCGCCTGAGAGAGATGCCCCAAGCACAATCTCCAAACACTCACAAATTCTCGCTTAGGCGAGGCACACTCACCTAAGCGAGATGGCATTTCGCTAGAAATAAGAAACCATCGCCTGAGCGAGACGCTCGAGCAGAAACAGTATTCGAGTCTCTACTAATTTCGCCTAGGCGAGCCTAGCTCGCCTGAGCAAGAAATGCCAACTCCTACACTATTTATGCACTCAACACCAGCAACCACGCCCAATTCATAGTCCAATTCATAGCAATTAGTTTGAAACAGTGCACCCAACATATAACCATAATTGATACTTAATATGATCATCGTAAATTTGAGTTTAAACCTAAAAAACATATACCCCCAAACCCTTATCATATTCATGTAGAGGCATACTGAGTTACTCTTACAACATCCAAAAAAATTCAATCAACCTTCAAGTTATATCATATATGCATAGTATGAAATTCCATGGCTTATAAGCATACAAATATACAATCAGTTCATAAACCAAAGAAATCAAACGCGAAAGCTCCCCTAACCTGGAATTTCCTTTTCTTAAATTGAAATGATATAGCTCCCCCTAATGTAGGATTATCTTGATCCATTTTAACATTCAAGAATATGGTGATGGTTGCTTAAGAAAACCTATGGAAATCCCCACTGGACATTAAGATAACAAAGTTATCTAGATGTGAATGTTCCTTTCCAAAGGTTCTAAAGAAGAAAAGGGATGGATTGATTACTTATGAAAACAAAGAAAGCTTGCAGAAAATTAAAGGAAGCAATAAAACCGACGGCAAAATATAGGCAAGGAAATAAGAGTTAAAATGAACAAAATATGAAAATGGAAAGGAAGGAAAAGGGTGCATGGAAGAATCACGCCACCCTAGAAAATAGGCAAAGCCTTGATCTTCTACTAGGGATTAGTGGTGATGCCGCCACTTGAGCTTGCTCAAGATAAGGCTTCAAAGTTTTCTCCCTAAGAAGAAAACCTCTCACAAAGGTTGAACACAATATAGTGAATTTTCTAAAATGATCAACCCCTTTATAAACGTAAGAGCTCCCCTTAAATAGATGTAGCTAGGGGTCTTTTAGCAAAAATCCAAAAGTAACAAGGTCCTTACAAGAAAAAACACAAACATAAAAATCCATCTAGAAACTAGGGTAAACATGGCACATGGTATGGAAGGATGTCTAGGCCAAATAGATGCCAAATGCCATTCAAAGATGCTTCTAGCACACTTGGTCTCCAAGAAAAGTGGTCCCTCTTTCTAGAAGCTTATAGAAAGTTCCCTCCTTTCTCTCTCTTCCACATGTGCTCTCCTTCCACCATCCATTTAGGCGCCACTTGTATTGATCCTAGGAACTTGGATTAACCTACAAAACATAAAGGAAATTAGGATTAACATGTTGACATGATTTACCCTAATTAAGTCAAGAGTCAACCTTAAGTCAAAGTCAACAAGTCAACCTTAGGTCAAAGGTCAACAAGTCAACTAAAAGTCAAGGTCAATAAGTCAACTTTAATTGGTTAAACTTGTCAACTTCATGGAATTAAGAAAATCGAAAATAAACTAAAGGATGGACTAGCCTTCCCTTTGGTCATGCTTCTTGTGGTCCTCATTGGGATGGCTTTTGGAAGACCCGTGAAATTTAAATAATTAAATAAATAATTATTTAATAAATACGGGTAGTGGAGCTTTTATGGCATTTAATTTTGAAATGTATGACGTAGAAAAATTTTAGCTCAAATGGTTGAGAGTACTTGATTGTGTAAGAGGACTTGGGTTCAAATTCTATGTATGCCATTTATGTGCTATTTAATTTATTATTATTTTAAATATGTATTGGATCATGTTGAGTGGTAATATAATCATATAGTTATATAAATTATCATGAAACATGAATTTGTTAAATGGTTATGCATTGATTTGACAATTGGCATGGTGTGGGTTCAAACCTTGGTGAACCTAAACTAAACTTTCTTTTTGCCCAAATTTTATTTGGCATAAAGGTGTAAGGGCAACCACTAATGAACCTTCAATGACAATTAAACTCGAAGTTTAATGTCATTTTCATCCATTGTGCTTGGAGAGCAGAGAACGAAATTAGAGAGTATTCTATTTTTTTGGAGAGGATAGAAAGGATTGGAAGCAAGCTTGGAAGGAGATAAGGGCGAGATTATGTTGTGGTGCACAAGAGCTTAAAAAATATTCCAAAACTAAGCAAAGGAATCCAGGTTAGAGGAGCTGATTAACGTCGTTTTAATTGGTTAATAATTAAATGTATGTTGTATCGTATGTTATTGCATGATCAATGTCTATTTTTGTTGAATTTCGCATTTCTGAGAATTTTTCCAGAAACCGCTTGGCGGGTGATGAATTGCTGCCAGGCGACACATGCAATTTTGCCTATTTTTCTAGGTTCCTGATAGGAACCACCTAGCGGTGAGCTTAGTGCCACCAGGCAACACAAGCCCCGCCACCTAGTTTTCTAGGTTGAATTGCCTAGCGGTGAAGAACACCCGCTAGACGAGGCTTTTCGTTTTGGTTCGATTTTCGGGTTCTGCATGTTCTGGGTTGCTTTGGTTCGGTGGAAAATGCATTTTAACAACATTTGGACCAAAAGGAAGGGATTAACTGTGAAAGTCATGGTAGTGCAAGGGAATCAAATGACATTGGCTATGAATGAATGTTAGGGTGGAGGAATTGGGTGTTTTGAAAATTGTAGAACAAATTGCATAATGAACTACAAACTTATTGGATGAATTGTGATCCTGAACCTTTGAGTGGTGAGTATTGAGTCGAAATTGAAGGAAATCAGGATGGTTAAGTTGGTTGAGGTTCGCAAGCACAAGGGAAGGGCTGTTGGATTCCTTCTGTTCACGAAAAAGGTTGTTTTTCGTACTTTTCGCGCTACTAGAACCGTCGGGAAGGGAATATATATATATATATATATATATATATATATATATATATATATATATATATATATGAAATGTGAATGGATTGATTTTACTTTGTTCTGGATGCTTAAAAACTAGTACTGTGCAAGTACTAGTGTAGTGCTTGGCGGTGGTGTTTGACCGCCAGGCGATAGCTACAAAACTAGTAGAGAATTGAAACGTCTGGCACTTGGCGATAAGGGTTGTTCTGCTAGGCGATACTTGTAGAAACAATAGTAGTAGAGGCGCTTGGCGGCACGTGTCCCCCGCCAGGCGGTCTGGAAGCCTTTTACGCCTGGAGACTCGTGTGGAGCGCCAAGTGATTTTTGATGAAGCAGACATTGTATTTTGCTTGCTTTGGATGTGTGTGGTCTACGAGAATTTTGGCTATATCTCAAGGGTCAGATGCTGGATTAAATGGTGGTGGCCATGGGTGATGAGACCAAAGGATGGAGTTCCTTTAATATGTGTGTTTTGTTATATAAATTGTTGCATATGTTTATATTCCTTTAGCTCACCGTATCTGCGTGTGTTTGGCGATGATCGTGTACGCGGTACACGGGATCAGGTGATGTTGCAGGTGGTTCTGGTGGAGCTTAAAGCCAAAGCATGGGCTAGTTAGGAAACTTTGTGGCATAATTTCATCTTTTTTATGAGTTTTAAGGATTTCTTGTAATCAGTAGAATCATAGAACTTGACTTTATAATGAGACTGATTTTGCTAATGTATTGTGCTTATAACAATTGGATTTAAGTTGGTTTTATCGGTGTAATAAAGTTTTAAATTCTCGCGATTTTGGGAAAATGATTTTTTTATTTTATTATTTAAAATCCGTAATATCCGGGCGGGATGTTACAACTTCTTCCTTTGGATTGGTGGTCATGTCCTCATCATCCTCCCCTTCTTGGAGAGAATTCGACCACGAATTCTTAAGCCCTACATGAAAAGGAGATAAGTCACTAACATTGAAAGAATTACTAACATTATAGCTAGAGGGTAAGTCCAATTGACATGCATTGCTGTTAATTCTTTTGAGAATTTGGAAAGGTCCATCCCCTCTAGGGAGGAGTTTGGACTTCCTTTGGGTAGGAAATCTTTCCTTCCTCAAGTGAAGCCATACCCAATCTCCCTCTTTGAAAAGGACTTCCTTCCCTTGTTTCCCTCTTCTTGGTATTTCCTCATCGTCCTTTCAATGACCTCTTTGACTTGTGTGTGTAAGTCTCGGATCATGCTTGCCTTAGCTTCCCCATCTTGGCAAATCCATGCCTCTTGATTGGGTAAGGGAAGAAGATCTAGAGGAGAGTGAGAGGTAGTAGAGTGCACAACACGGTTGTAAGCAAAATCTATGTGAGGAGGAAGTTATTCCCACTCCCTAATGTTTTGTTTAAGCATGCACCTTAACATTTGACCCAAATTTCTATTAACCACCTCAGTTTGGCCATCACTTTGGGGGTGGCAAGTAGTAGAAAAGAAGTTTAGTGCCAAGTTTCCCCCATAATGTCCTCCAAAAATGGCTTAAAACCTGTGTCCCTATCACTCACAATGGTTCTAGGAATGCCATGCAATTTTTCTACTTCCTAAAAGAAGAGATTGGAAAAATTGGTTGCATCATCACTTTTATGACACGGAATGAAGTGGGCCATTTTAGAAAACCTATCCACAACCACAAAAATGGAGTCCTTTCCTTTTTTTTGTCCTTGGGAGTCCTAGAATGAAATCCATAGAAATGTCTACCCAGGGTTTAGAAGGTATGGACAAGGGGGTGTAAAAGGAAAGCTACATGTTTTCTCTACATGTTTATCTATGCAAGATTTACAATGTTTATCTACATGTTTTCTCATGTGAGGCCAATAAAAATGCTCTTTTAAAACCTCAAGAGTTTTGTTGGAACCAAAGTGGCCCATTAATCCTCCTTCATGGGCTTCTCTCACAAGAGATGATCTTAAAGAACCTTGAGGTATGCAAAGCCTCTTACCTTTGAAAAGGTAATGATTGAGGAGATAAAAGTCTTTGCAAGACCCTTGAATACATTCATGAAAAATAGAAGCAAAGTCAACATATTTGTCATACAATTCCTTAATATGATCAAAGCTAAGAAACTTGGTTTCTAGCATGGAGAGAAGTGAATGCCTTCTTGAAAGCGCATCCGCCACAATGTTGGCCTTCCCTTGTTTGTTCTTGATCACATATGGGAATTGTTCAAGAAATTCTACCCACCTTGCATGCCTTTTGTTAAGCTTACCTTGGCTTTTCAAAAACTTAAGAGATTCATGGTCACTATGAACCACAAATTCTTTAGAAAGAAGATAGTGTTGCCAAGTTTGCAAGGTCCTTACAAGAGCATAAAGCTCTTTATCACAGGTGGAGTAGTTAAGATGACTTCCTTTAAGCTTTTCACTAAAGTATGCAATGGGGTGACCTTCTTGAAGAAGCACCGCCCCAAATCCTACATTAGAGGCATCACACTCAATCTCAAATGTCTTGGAAAAGTTAGGAAGGACTAGAAGTGGTGCATTGATCAATTTTTGTTTTAAAGTGTCAAAGGCCTTTGATTGATCAACTCCCCACTTGAATTTCACACCTTTCTTTACCAATTCATTCAAAGGGGCGGCTATAATGCTAAAACTTGGCATAAATTGTAACACCCCAATTTTGCGATGTCACGGAACGTTAGAAAATTTTTACATTTAGCGGAAAAGGAATTAACATTGAAAATATACTTAATAAAAAATTTTAATTTAATTTAAATTACATAATTCAAACCGTCACTTTGTCAAAAACTTCCAATAACATTTGCGATCAAAAGAAAATTACATAATATTTAGTATCTGATTTAAAACAACTACATATATTATAAAAACTTCTGAGTCCACCCCAACCTCTCGTCAATCTATTCCATGCCAAGATTATCTGCATTATTATGTGCTCCCGTATAACATACACATTATATGATCATCGCACATACAACAAACATACAAACAAACAAATAGGGGTAAGCTAACCATAAACAATGATATATATAAAAGAAATTCACAAATAAAACATGTCCAATAATACTCAATGTCGCATTCAAGTAACACTTAAGCATTATGATCACAATCAATCCTTGGTTTGAACACACAAACCCCAAAATCCAAACAATCATACCAAACCAAACATAGCATCACTTTCATCTAAAATCTTCAAACATAGTGATCATAATCAAGCTTTGGTTTTTCGCGGCCTCTTACCCCACAACAACATCTAGTTTCCTAGAACAGATGGTTCGATGTGTCCCACTATCGCAGCCAGACTATCTCCCTTATTCCTTAAGGAATTATGAGTAAAAACGTCGATGCATCGCACACCGGGCACTATACTTGCAACGAACCGAAATAAGGTGAAACATCTTTCCCCTCCCCACTACTTCACACAGACAAGAGGGTACAACACTCAAACCAATCCTCTACCACTGCTTCACACAAAGATGATCCCTTTCCACTGCTTCACACAGGCGAAAGAGTCTTCATTGGGTTCCTAGGTACAAAAAACCTCACACAACATTTTAATTCCACCAAGAGGTTTCAAGCCAGGCATAACACTCTCAACATGCAACACATCAGAGTTACAAATTGCCAACAAAATACATACTATCACATCATGCATGGGAAATAAAGTTCCATAACATAAACTTATCACATTATTAAATAAAACATTCACACAACAAACCCAACTAATCACATTCATTCTAACACAGGCAAAACATCATACTCAAGTAATTATCCTCAAACCACCACTTAAACTACATAACCATGCAACCCACGAAAACCAAGAAAAATCACCAATCACATAACCCATTTATTCATGTCACTCTCCCAGTGTGAATCACATCCTTGCACACCTCCATGCCTCAACATCCTCACTTACATCTCTCTCTTTTGGAAAATAACTAATTCTTATAATTTTTATCCAATCCAACTTAACAACACATTATGCAAACGATTTGGGATTTTAGAAATAAAACTACAGCTTGTGTATAACTCCAAAAAATATGTATTTATATTCAAATTAAAGATGATTGAATCAAGAATCAAATGCAACAAAAACCAACTTAATCAATAAAACAAGAGAAGAAAATAAGGTTGGCTTCCCCTACCTTGTTAGCAACCTCCAACCTACGTTCCCTTTCTTCCACAGTCTCTTCCACGGTTCCTTTCTTGTTTACTCCTCTCCTCTTTTTTTCTCACATTTTAGAAACCCTAAAACTATTATATTTCCTCCCCTAAAACAATACCTTTTAATCTATAACTAATTCATCTTAATTTTTTCTGTTAAAATCTTAGAAATAAAACCAAAAGCGGTTTTTGTTTCCTTTAGAATAAGTAGCAAACAAACTTCAAGAGAGAGAAAACTAAATAATTTTTTTCGTGGGCCCCACCAGAAAAAGAGAAAGAAAAAGAAACACAATTTAGTCATTTTAAAGCTACTTAGAATCAAACCCTTGTACGTTTGCACAACAACACCCACATCAACCACCAAGCCACATGCTTTCTCATATCATAATATGCACCAGTTGATTATATACACATATCCCCAACATTAAATATAATAATAAAATTTAAAATAAATAAAATAATAACTTACATCACTTAAATAATTATTATAAATACAACAATAACTTAAATCACTCAAACAATAATTATTTCATAATTTAATAACCTAATTAAATTAAATAAATCAACAATATTAATGAAGCCATTAATTTTTTTCCATGTTTTTCCCTTTAGTCTAATTTTTCCCGGGTCTTACACAAATCTTCTATAGAAACTAGCCAACGCATGAAAAGAGCGCACCTCATTCACATTTTTAGGTGTAGGCCACTCTTGAATGGCCACCACCTTGTCTTGGTCCACATGGACTCCATCTTTGCTAATTTTAAACCCTAGGAAGATTACATGATCCATTCCAAAGACACATTTATCCATGTTAGCATACAAGGATTGCTCCCTTAGGGTTCCTAACACTTGTTGCAAATGTTGGGCATGGTTTTTTCTAGACATACTATAGATGAGTATGTCATCAAAATAGACTACCACAAATTTTCCCAAAAAGGGTCTAAGCACATGATGCACGAGTCTCATAAAAGTGCTTGGGGAATTGGTCAATCCGAAGGGCATGATTAGCCACTCATATAACCTAAACTTGGTTTTGAAGGAGGTTTTCCATTCATCACCCTTCTTGATCCTAATTTGATTATAGCCACTTTTCAAGTCAATCTTTGAAAGTATGGTGGCTCCATGAAGTTCATCAACCAAATAATCTAATCTAGGGATGGGGTGTCTATACTTGATAGTAATGTTGTTGATGGCCCTATAATCTATGCACATTCTCTATGTCCCATCTTTCTTAGGAACTAAGATCACGGGCATAGCACAAGGACTCATACTATGTTGGACCCACCCCTTTTCTAACAAGTCATTCACTTGTTTTTGAATTTCTTTTGCCTCCTCAGGATTAGTCCTATAGGCTGGCCTATTTGGCAAAGATGATCCTTGGATGAAATCAATTTGATGTTCTATGCCTCTTAGAGGTGGAAGCCCCTTTGGAGGATCTTGGAACACATCCTTGTGGTCATCTAAAACCTTAGACAAATCTTGTGGGCAATCATGAGGCTTATGGAAAGAGGGAGAAGACTCACTAGGATAAGCTATAAGAACTTGTTTTTGAGAAAGCATTACTTTTTTAACTCCTTTCAGGGAAATTAAGGTCTTCTTGGTTTGGGCCTTGGCTTGTGCTTTCTCTTCCTTCCTCTTCTTAATCATTTGTTTTTAGTCCTCATTTACTTCTTTGGGTGAAAGGGGTAATAATGTGATCTTCTTACCTTTGAAGCTAAAAGAAAATTTGTTGGTATGACCATTATGAAAAGCTTTTTGGTCAAATTGCCATGGCCTTCCAAGAAGGATATAAGTAGCTTCCATAGGTACTAAGTCACATAAAACCTCATCTTTATAAGTCCCAATGGAGAATGTGATGAGGACTTGTTTATCAACTTTGATCTCACCATTCTCACTTAACCATGAAAGCTTGTAAGGCTTGGCATGAGGGATTTTTTCCAAGCCAAGCTTGTCAACTACCCTTGTGCTAGCCACATTGGCACAACTTCCTCCATCAATAATGAGGGAACAAGTCTTATTGTTGATTAGGCATCTTATATGAAAAATATTTTTCCTTTGATTTTCTAATTCTTTTGGCACTTGGCCCATCATGCGCCTAACCACCAATAGACCACCTTCTTGAGGTTGAATCTCATCCTCACTTGAAGAAGAAGAAGTGTGTGAAGAACTTTTGGGGGAAGAGGGAGAAGAATGTTCACTTTCCACCTCTCCTTTAGGATTCAAGAACATGTTCCTTTTTGAAGGGCAATTGGAAGCAATGTGACCAAATCCCAAACACTTAAAACATTTGATGGAACTAGTTCTTGTCTCTTAAGAAGAGTTTGTTGGTGGTTTGTCATGAATGGTTTTAGTCGAATTGTTTTTAGATGTTGAGTCTTGGGCTTTAGAAGGCATTTTTTCTTCTTTCTTGCCTTTCCAAGATTTAGAGTAGTAGTCATTGTAAGAAGTATTCTTTTTGGCCTCATTTTTCCTTTTCAATTGGTTTTCAACTTTGAGTGTCAAATGTAAAACTTTGCTAAGTGTGGAGTACTCATACAAGTAAACTACATCTTGAATCTTTCGCCTTAGCCCACTCACAAAACGAGTTACCTTTTCCAAATTTTCCACATGTCTTACTTTTTCCAACATCTCAAATCGTTGTAGTCTCATTTGCACTCTCGCCTCTCTTTCTCTAACTCTTTCGTGGAGCTCTTCTTTTTGTTGTTCTTTTTCTCTCATATCTAGCTCTTTTCTCTCTTTTAACTCTCTCTCTCTCTTGTCTTGCCTTTTCCCACATTTCCTTTAGTGTTCTTTCTTCCTTTTCACGCTCCCTTTTTGCTTGTTGCTCTCGTCTGACTTCGAGCTTTTGCCTAACACTCCACTTCACCTCTTTCAAGTATACAATGTAATCCTAGAGTTCCTGAAGAGTCATGTACTTTGCGTTTCAATTAGGATATTGATAATTTTCGTGTCCATATCCTTCACACTTGGTGCACCTAATAGCACTTGTTTTGTCGCTTGGCAATGATCCACTATCATGTTTGTGCTCCTTTCTAAGCTCCCCAAGTTTGCTATTCAGCCTGATGATTCTAGACACAATGAAGTTGATATCCTCTATCAAGGTCGAACGTGTATGGAACATTGTGGAATGCTTAAAATTGCTAATTCCTGCAATGAAGGAGAGGAAACAAGAACTAACACAAAACACAGTAAGTGGTTAGCACAAGTAATATGGATAAAATTATCAAATAGGCCTCACCACTCCTTACGTGTTTACACTCAATTTCACTTGTGTTTCACTCTTTAAGTGTATTCACTCGCTCTCAAGTTCCTGTTTAGTTCTTCAAAGAACCTCCAATCAACCTATCAAGAATTCAACATCAAAGTGAAATATGTAACGGATCTAAGCTCAACTCAGAAGGCCAAGGAAAGAAAAATCTAAGACAAAACCAAGAAAATTTGAAAACAAACTAAAAAGCACCAAAATCAAGAAATAGTTAAACCAAAAAGGAGTAAATATGTGACAAAACTAGGACTATGACAACGAGAAAAACACTTTTAAAGAGAAGAGTAATCTAAATAGTGTGTCAAGAATTGCCACTGGAAATGTGAAACAAAATACTCAAGTTAAATTATGACGATTAATTCAAACTCCCACAAGCAATACTTCCAACAATTTAACTCAAGGTACATTGTTCCACAACACGAGAATATAAGGAAATATCAAACTCAAAGGAATATGATAGACAAAAGACTCAAGCAAAGCAAAGGTGAACAAATAATGACTCTAAGTGGTATGAATAGACAAAGCTAAATGCAAAAGCATATATTAGAAAATCAACCAGAGACATGACTGAAGCACCACAATTTTGCACCGAACAACACCCAAAACAGCACCAAAAATCACCTCAATTCACGCCCACACTTGCTGTCCAAACAAGAAAGTTTCATGCCCCTCCTCAGAACCACTGATCTTTATCTTTGAATCTCCGATTCAAAGTGGCGAATCTTCCTCACTTATCTTGGACTCTCCTCCAAGTGGCGTGGTTTCCTCCCATTTTGAAAACCCCAAATCAACGTCCTCCATTTTCCCCATTCGTTCTAGGGTTCATACCCATTTTCGTTGTAGACGAATTTCACCCACAAATCCAAGACGATCCTTCATCATCCCCTTTTGATCACCAATGGTCTTCTTAGCACCAATTGAATTTCCACTCTTCTAATTCACCCTCTATTCATTTTAAAAACGAAAATTTGTTTGAGTGGCTGATAATTGCCATTCAATGACCATTATGGCCATTTTTCCAGCCTCCCTTGGTTGCCCGTTCTGTTAGGGTTTTCTCTACCCTTTCATATTCATGCCACAACTATTTTTTTCCTCCTATTACGAAAACCCGCAAATCGACGTCCTCCATTTTCCCCATTCGTTTTAGGGTTCATACCCATTTTCGTTCTAGACGAATTTCACCCACAAATTCGAGACGATCCTTCATCACCCCCTTTGATCACCAATGTCCTTCTTAGCACCCATTGAATTTCCACTCTTCTAATTCACCCTCTATTCACTTTAAAAACGAAAATTTGTTTGAGTGGCTGATAATTGTCATTCAATGACCATTATGGCTATTTTTCCAGTCTCTCTTGGCTGCCCCTTCTGTTAGGATTTTCTCTACTCTTTCATATTCATGCCACAACTAATTTTTTTTAGCAAAAAAAAGGTTAAATTTGGGTTTACCAAGGTTCAAACCCATACTATGCTCATCATCAAATCATTGCACAACCACTCAAGCAATTCATGTTTAGTGACAATTCTTATAAATATTATCCCTCCATATGATCAATCATATTATTAAAAATAATAATAAAACAAACAACACATAATTGGCATACATAAGATTAAAGGCTTCCACTAGTCGCATTTATTAATTAATTAATTTTCACGAGTCTTACATATTTCATCGAAACAGATTCATAAAATTCAAAACAAATTATCAAACAACTTTATTAATGTTTATACATAGTATAACATTTTTACTGGATCAAATGGATCATAAATCAAACCCAAAAAAATATAATATGAAAAGAAAAAAAAAATGGTTGTCGATGACATCCATTGAAATTATATTGCGGATGTCGACATCCACACTAAACTTTTTAATTAACATCGTTTTTCAATTTTATTTCATCATAAGAGATTCACAAAATTCAAAAAAAATTATCAAACAACTATATTAACATTAATAGATACTATAGCATTTTCACTAGATCAGATGGATCATAAATCAAACCCCACAAAATTAATTATGAAAAGAAAAAAAAAAAAGGTTGTCGATGTCTACATCCGCAACACACCTATGATATTCGTTGAAATTGTATTGCGAATGTCGACATCCGTAATACACTTTTTAATTAACATCATATTTTAATTTTTTATAATCAAAACATATTCATATAATTCAAAAAAAAATTATCAAACAACTATATTAATGTTTATACATACTATAGAATTTGTACTAGATCAGATGGATCACAAATCAAACCAAAAAATTAAATATAAAAAAAAAATTAAAAAAAAATAGTTTGCAGATGTCCACATCCACAACACAAACTGAAATTCAATTACGGATGTCTACATCCGCAATACACTATCTATTAACATATTTTTTATTTTTTTAATGAAGTCAAATTTATATAATTAAAAAAATTAGCAAATCACTAAATTAATTATTATACATATTACGGTATGATGAATGGATAAAATAGATCAACAATCAATAAAAAAATTATATATGAAAATTTAAAAGAAAAATATGTTGCGGATGTCGATATTCACAAACAAACTAAAATACTATTGTGGATGTCGACATCTATTATAACAATTAATATTTCATATATCAACTCAAGTAATAACAAACAAATATCAGTAATAACCAACATCATCCCAAGATTATTTACCACCATTTATAGCAATAACCAACATCGTTCCAAGATTATTTACCACCATTTATTAAAATAAGATGCATTGATGGGGATATGAATATTAACTTGTGAAAGAGAAGACCTTTGAAAGAAGAGCAAGAAGAGCACTGAGACGAGACACTCAGGACCACAGTTCCTGTCCTACTGTTGATAAAGCTGGACCATGGAGAAAGATCAACGAAAACATTTGGAGGAAATGGGAGATCAAAGACGAAACGGGAAGAATTTTGAAGGTGTAACAATTTGGAGGTGGAAGCTCTCTCTGAGACCGAAGAAGTAAGAAACACAGTGCAGTAAATTTTTGTAATTACTTTCAAACACTAAAGTAGGTAAGGATAGAATGAGTAAATAATACTAATATTAGGGGTAGAGGAGAAAGGGTGGGGTACCTGGAGAAGCCTCCTAAATGGCCCTCCCGGTTGGCAGACTATTTGGGCCCAGCCCGCTGGCTAACACATTTTGGGCCTCGCCACCTGTTTTTATTGTTAACCAATGAAAATACGACACGTATGAAAAATTACGTAGGGTCTAGAATTGACTCCGACTCTAGAGAGCGTTGAAATTGACATTGTTATATATAATAATAATATACCAGTAATAAACCGTAAGATCAAATTGGAACCCAATTTTCCTTTTCCGTTCAACTGCATCGATATTCTCCATGGCTTACGTTGAGCGAGGTACCTTCCTCTTCTCAATTCTTATCCACATCAATTTCCTTTTCTGATTTATTTTTTTATTTCCCTATTACCGTTTATGTTCAGTTTCTGATTCATTATTTGGATTTGTGGAACCTATAATCTGTTCTTAGTTCCGATCTTTCCTTTTTAACTATGTTTTAGGTTTTGAAATAGGTTCCGAATTCTGAAATTTTGGAATTCCTTACATTCGATGATTGCTGACAATCTTATATCTTTTTTTTTTTTTTTTTTTTTTTTTACTTCAAACATTTTTTATTGTGTCTATTTTATATTTTTTTTTTTTTTTTTTTCTGATTTAACATCAAACATGTTTATCCCGGAGTTCCTTGATTTTCCAGTTTTGAGGTTATTGAGCAACATATTATTATTATTATTATTATTATTATTATTATTCTCGAATCTCGAACAGTGTTGATTTAATATTCATCTAAAATGTTAGAACTTAGAAACATATCCTTATATAGTCGATAAAATTAAATATCTGCTTATGAAGACCACCCTCTCAAATTCATCTCTGGAAATACCCTTTAGTTTCACACCTGAGTCCTTGTTGATTAAACTCTACAAAGTACACAAACAGTATCACCTTCCATTGATGGTGGCGTAGTAATCATAGTGTCTGGTATGAACACAGTTAGTTTTGTATAGAATGGTTGATTATAAGGAACTAAATTGCTGAAACAAACAAGTATAACAGGAATCTACCATTTTCTCATGTTTGTTTCTGTATATTCAATCCATCCTTGCTTGTGAAATGTGACATGTTAGTTTGTTAGATGTTTTCACTAAAATTTGTTGATATTTATATTCTTCAGTAGCATATCCATACCTTTAAATTTAAAAAAAATGCTCGATTCTATGTTTTCATGCAAAATAGTTGTCCAGTTTTCTCTGAAGTGCTGATGGAGCTCAACTATCCATGAGGGATCGTGAGCAGTGTTTTTCATTTTCTTGTTTTCTGTCACTTTAGCTCCAATGTAACTAGTAACGTTAGCAATATTGTATCTGTTACTGAGGTGGTTGTTATAATAAAAGTGAAGACTAATTAGTGGAGTTGCTGGAGTGAATAATAGTTACTACCATTTACCATTTAGAGGAGGTTCTTTGGTGTTATTGTTGGTAAATCAAGGGTGTGTCATTTCAATTTGGATCAATTTCTTTTTATCTGTTTCAAGGGCATTGGTGAATCATGAGCTTCTCTTTTTCAATTACATAGTTGTCCAGTGCGAAGAATGATTCCTCATCTTCTCATTCTTTTATATATTTGTTATTTAGAAATTTTGTTGGATGAAATTATGGAGATGTGTTGTAATTCTAAATGGCATAATTATTGTTCATGAACTCATATTTTGTATTGACTAGAGAAAAGGTCTACTAATAATATATAAATAGGTAGAATTATTACCTTATTAAGTCAATTTGTGAGATTCAGGTAGGCTTAAATTCCACTTGCTTAAAATGATATCATAGCTCAGAGCCTATCTTTGTCAAGTTTGTTAGGCCTATTGTATTATCCATTATCTGGTTCCCTTCCGTCCCACTTTGAGATGTACAATATTTGGTGTGAAGAGGTGTTGAAGAGTTCACACCGATTAAAGATAAGGTCAAATCGCAATAATATATAGATGGGTGCAAATTTCAAGCATGTTTGAGGGTTGTGCTAGGCTTAAATTCTACTTTCTTGAGAATTATGTTATGTTTTATTGCAAAACATGAGTTATCCAATTAATAAACTATTTTTATACATTAACGTATGAGGTAAATAAAACTTTGATAGTTATACTGATGAGGTACAAATCAGTCCTTTTCTTTTTCACCGGGTACATATATTTAAGGATAGAAGTAAAAGATTTTGATATTTCTCCCTTTCCATTTCTGGCTTGTAGATCTTAATTTTACCTCTGTTTTTATTTCCGTATTTTATTTTTCATTCCTCCCTTTCTCATTTTGGTTTTCTCCAGTGCAATGCTGCTGGAAAGTGAAGAATTAAGTAAGAACAATACAAAGACTGCTGTAATATTTTCATAATTATCCTAAATGCCTGTGACTGCAACCTCCTTTGAATTGCCAATTTTGTAGTTGAGTTATTGGTCAACTTGATAAATAGGAATTGGATGGTAAAGTTATGGGCAAAATTCCTAGTGAAATGTTGTTACGGGTAACTTTGTCTAACATCTTTTAAGGATAACAACCCAAAATAAGCTCTGGACTAACATTAAGGCTACTAGATATGATATGGTTCCTTTAAAACTAAATATCTGGAATATTGTTGTACTGCTTTTTATTGCGTAGACAGATTTTTTGGCTTGTGTGATGGTGGATCAAAAAATAGGAGCAGGATCCAAAGACTTCTAAATATAGCTTCTCTAAAAGATCATATTAAAAAGAATTCATTAAAATTTTGTAAGTTATTTTTTTTGTCTCAAAATTCTGTTGGTTTAACTTTTTCTTTTAGGGTTACATCCCAAAGTAAGCTCTGGACTGACATTACTTAAGGCTACTAGCTATTATCTGGTTCTTTTAAAACTAAATGTCTGGAATATTATTGTACTGCTTTTTAATGCGTAGACAGTCTTTTGGTTTGTGTGGTGGATCGAAAAGAAATCTGTTGTAGGCCTTATTTGGATAAGTGAACGCTTTTAGGGCAAAGAACTATGGAATTAAAATGAATTGCATTTACATACTCTAAAATCAACTTATACACTTCAACTTGAAAGTTGAGGTGTACATGTTGATTTTGTTTGAATCGTTTTGCCTTTTATTTTATTGCAAACCTCTTCCAAATCAGGACTTGGAGAATTTCATTCTTTACACTGAAATGATTATATGCCTTGATATTGATTCATTTCGGGAGGTTGATGCATTTTGTGCAGGTGTTGTGAAATCAAAGCGGTCAATATGGCGGCTTAATACAATCACAGATTTCTTATGGGCCATTATTAACTTCATTGGCGTGTTTTTTACAACAATGTTCTCGGTAACTTTTACATGTTTCTTGATTTACAGAAAAGAAATTTAAGGAATATGTGGTTATTGTGTACAATTCGCGTGTGCTCATGATGTTTCCCTCTTTAGATGGAAAAATCAGATGCCTATAGAAAAGGTGCTGTTGGTAAAAAATGGGATGGTGGTGCTCCTGGAGGAGGCCCTGGTGGCGGTGGTGGTGGCGGACCATATGGTGGTGGTCCAGGAGGCCCTCGTGGGGGTCTTGACAATGTCCGTGGTCTAGATAGTATAAGGGGACGTGATCATAGTAAGTTTATTACTGTCTACATTGGTTTCAATCTTTATCTATTTAAATATTTAGTTTTCGTTTGCTAATGATTTCTTCTGTGTTGGGTTTTTTTTATCCCATTGCACTTCCAGATTCACTTCCTGCCTGTGGCTCCTGCTGTGGTTAAGTGTTAGAGATCCATTTTGTCTATATATGCCTTGTATGTTACTGTTGGTATCTGATGTTGAACTGGTGTAATATGTAAAAATCGATAAGAGTTTCAAGCTTTATATTTGGGCATAGGCCAAAATAACAGAGTTGTACTTTATTGTTGAATGTTAATAGTTTTCATATGACCGACCAATGACTAGAAACATATATACCTTTGCAGAACTTTTCTTAAGATCTGAGCTTGGTTATGGCTTAAAGATGCTACACTTTTGTCTTTGTTTGTAAAATAATGCACATGGTTTTCACAATTTAAGTAAAACTAGACTTGTTTGCACGATTTTCTTTTTAAATACGTATAAAAAGTTGAAATTGAATTTTCTATTAATTTATATCCAGTTAACAGAAGTTTTTCGTGTGATTTTTTTAGAAGTTTTACTTTTAACTTATATAGAAGTTATTTTGGTTAATACAAACGTTATAAAATTTTTTCAATTATTTCTTAAAGTGCTTATGACAGTTTCTTGAAACAGCTTTATGTAACCTAATATAACTGACTTCTGATAAAGCTAACAGAATTGTATGTAATTGTTTCAACTTGTTTTAGAAAATAACCAGGTCTTACGAGTCTCTGTTTTTTTTTTTTTTTTAATTACGTGTTAAGAAAAATAAAAAATATTTATTATAATTAAAAAAATATATTTAACCTTATTAAGTGTTATGATTACATTTATTTATAAATATAATATTTAAGTTTAGAATTATAAGAAAGTTAAATTTAAATTTTGTGTATATTTTATATTATTAATAATAATTTTACTATAGATAAGTAGTATTTTTTTAATATTGATTTCTTAAAATTAATGTAGTAGATGTAGTAGATTGTATATTTTGAATTGACCTTAGTAATTATTTATAATATTTTCTTAATTTATTTGTGATTATTGTGAAGAAAGACATTAATTGATGAAATGGTGAAAGTAAGATATTTGAGTTTATTTTTTATAATATTTTTAATTAATTATTATTGTGTGGTTAGGGTCATTTTTTCTTTTCTTTTTAATTTGTAGTAAAAATATTAATGTAATTATTATTATATTTAAATAAATAATAAATTTACATAATTATATTTAACCATTATACTTATGTATAATTATTAATAAATGTTTTAAAAAATTGATAACATACAAAAATAATTATAATTATTTTTTAATAAAATAATTAAAAATAAATAATATTATTTTAATATTCCTAATACCAACACTAATATAATAACAATATAATAATAATAATAATAATAATAATAAAGTAATAGTAATAATAATAATAAATATTAATTAATACTAATAATAGTAATATATTATTAGTTACTATAAAAAAATAATATATTGTACGATTAAAATTTATAATTAAACTTTGAAATTATATATTATATTAAAATAAAATGAATATATACGAGTTAAAATAAAATTTAGATATATTATACATTATAAATCTCGTATAAAATAAATACAAAATAAATTTGATGTTAAAATCAGTTGAAAGAATTATAAATATAAAACTTAAATTAATATTTAAAATGTAAATATAAAATTAATATTTAAAATGAAATTTGACAACTATTTTATTAATAAGATTTTGGTATCTCAGCAACGTCAATATGGAACAAATAAAATTATTAATAAGAGTATCTTGCAATATCAATAATAATAATAATAATGTTATTAGTTATATTAATTCTAGAAATAATAATATTAATAATAGTAATAATTTTATTTTGTTTTAATTTGTCTTAAGAAAATAAATATAATTATTGTTATAGGTAACTTTTATAATAAATTAATTAAAAATAAGTTATAGAAATGATTCATTAATAAGTGAATTATAACTTCTCTATGACTTGACGTAAAATATATTCAGAATAAAAAAAAAAAACATAAACCAAAATATGGATCTTATTCCCTTTCTACTCATTCATTAATAAAGAATTAACGGAAATTCAAAAATAGAAGAGCACTACATTTCTATAGTAGATGGTTTCAAACCAAATTACACTGCAATTATCATAACGCAAATCCAAAAACTCATAATTACATGGGTAATAAAATAGTAGGTTCAATACTTTTTTTCCCCTTAGTTTGATTGAATTATGTATGAAGAACCGATATGAAAAATTATTTTTACATAATAATTACATGTGTAGTTATTACAGTATAATTTTTCTAATGGATTAGGTTGAGTGTTTTTTTTTTTCTTCAAATTCCATTCAACCTGAGTTTTGTGAGGAATTATATAATTTGAATGGAATTATTTTATTTTTTACTAATATATAATAAAAAAGATGAATGTTTGTTGTTCATATATATATATATATATATATATATATATATATATATATATATATATATATATATATATCACTTTTAATGAACGGTTGATTAATTAAAATCATCTCGTACAACTTTGAAAGTTTGATAAACAATTTTAATATATTTAACATCATCAATTCAATATATTTATTTTTTGAGGTCGAAGAAACATAGATGGTTACATATAAAACCATTCCCCTATCTTCACCCAACAATTAAAACATTTTGGGATGTTCACAACATTGGCATCAAATTCTCTATGATTACAGGGTCTTGAGCTTAATATTTGCCAATGTGATTCTTTTAATATTGAACTCAATGGGTAGGAATCCTGTTCTAGCATAAAAGACTTTTGCATAAGGGTGCATGTTAGAGATGCAATGCATGGCTTCACTAAACTGCTTGAAGCTTTTGATGCAAGTTGATATTCACCTGAGGCATGTAAACCACTGTCAATACTTAAATAATATAGTTCACTAGTAAAATTACAAAACCAAGTGTACTGTACGTCCCATCGGTCAATCGGTCAAACGAACAAACCACGTAGCACGTTAAAAGACTATCGGTCGAACGGCTCGTGAGTACACTGTAGGACCATCAGTCAAACGAACAAACCACGTAGCATCGTTAAAAGACTATCGGTCGAACGGCTGATGAACAAACTGTAGGATCATCGGTCAAACGGTTAAACAAATAAGTCAAAAGCCAACCACGTTCATGCCCATCGGTCCATCGGTAACACCTAATCGAGTGACTCGGACCCCTAATGGCACATCGGTCGATCGGACAAGCACGAAT
>Ga0214542_1004939_pt1 | contig 25877 bp, 18 predicted proteins | sample CNSS1metaG_FD_160096 | JGI IMG/M metagenome (GOLD analysis project Ga0214542, IMG submission 160096) | Root nodule microbial communities from cowpea collected in UCLA plant growth center, Los Angeles, California, USA - CNSS1 | ecosystem: Host-associated > Plants > Roots > Nodule | place: USA...
AGGTTGGCATGAGAGTTATGTGCATGATAAATCTTTCTTTATTGATTGAGTATGATTGGTCTGTGTCAGTGCGTAATTCCTTGGAATCTCTAGGTGAGATTTCAGGGTCGTGCTTCAGTGGTCGGAATGTAATTCCATGGCCCATGTTAGTGGGTGTCCATGGTGGTGCCCCATCTATATAGTTTGGTAAGGATTCAAGGTAAGGTTGCATCCTGACACTCTAAGGAGTCAGTTAGTCTCACTTAGAGCGGACTGACTCTTGTGGTGAGAGTAGCAGGAGGCCTGAAACTCATTAAGGGCTAACCTTGTGTGTGAGGGAATTGATTCATTGTAACACTTGTAACACATAGCTCGGGGGTGAGCAGAGGTATCCACCACAAGTGCAAGCATCTGTTGAATCCGACCAGGTTATACGTATCCGGATGAGTCAAGTCGAGTCTTAGTGTATTGATTTGAAAGTCATAACATGTTTGGGTGTTGTATGTATATTTGACTGTGAAAGTATACCTGATTGCATGATGAAAATCTTTTTGGCTCTAGCTTACCCTTTGCTTGTTTGATTGCTTGTATGTTGTTCTCCTACTTTTGCGATGATCATCAATTTATTGATGCGAGCAGATGCGAGAGGAAATCGTGGTCAACAGGGGAGAGATGAATCCGCTGCATAGTCTTCCTGGGCTGGAATTCTTGTGCTGATTGGGCTTTCTTTTAGGGCAATGGCCCATGTATTGTCTAGCCTTTGAGCTTCTTTCTTTGAAAACTGTCGTTTTTCCTCTATGTTTTATTTTGGCATCGTGGTGTGCCTTGGTTACTTTACGGAGCTGTGATTGTACTCCAAGACTGCTTAACATATTATTCTACGTGACGTTTCCTTTTAATTTGGTTTATTAATTAAATGGGACGTTACACGACACGTGCGACCGGGTTGACACAATAAATATTTATGACTTTTTATATTTTTGAAAAGGAGTGTCGTGCGACACGAGCGGTCGATTAGACACCAAAATTATTTTTATAATTTTTGTATGGAGTGTCGTGTGACGCGAGCGGTCGATTAGACACCAAAATAATTTTTATAATTTTTGTATTTTGAAAAAGAGTGTCGTGCGACGCGAACGGTCGATTAGACACAAAATATTTTTATAACTTTTGTATTTTAAAAAAGAAGTGTCGTGCGACGCGAACGGTCGATTAGACGCTAAAACTATTTTTATAATTTTTATTTTAAAAAGAAGTGTCGTGTGACGCGAATGGTCGATTAGACACTAAAAGAAAAAATAAAGAAAATTTTAAATTTTTATTTATTCTTATTTTCATCATTTTAAAAAAAAATTAATTTTTATTTGCATAAGTGGGTATGTGAGTGCAATGAGAAAATTACACATATGAAAACGGGGTACATAAAGAGAAACGCGTGGTGCGTGCATAAAGTAAACGCATCCTAGCCTAAAAAAGGAAATTAAAGGAGTGGGGTGTGTGCTTAGTGAAAACGCATGTACATAAGGTAAAATAAAACTTAATGTAAGGGGGTGTGGGGTTATTAAATTGGGGAGTACATGAAGTAAATAAATAACCAGAACTCAAATTAAAAGCAGGAGTGCACAAATTAAATTATGGAGGTGCGTGAAGAAAAATGAACCCTAATTAAAAGAAGTGTGCGCGAATTAAATTATGGCAGTGCATGAAGAAAAATGAATCTGCCAACCTTAATTAAAAGTAGGGTGCACGAATTAAATTATGGAGGTGCATGAAATAAACAATTGAATTTGTCTCAAAACCCTAAACCACTTAACTTCACCCCTCAAAACGCATCACATCTTCCCCAAACTTCATCTTCTTCCTCACGTTCACTGCCTGGCAGCTTTGCCTCTCTCAAATGCGCAGAGCACCAGAGCATGGCCTCCATATTTGCAATTAATAATTAATAATTTTTTAACTTTTTAATTTTTAATTTTTTTGAATTTAATTAATAAAAAAACGAAAAATAATTAATAATTTTTTAACTTTTTAATTTTTTAATTTAAAACACAAAATTTTTATTTTACTAAAATTTAAAAACATAAATTAAGGAAACTTTTCACTATTATTTATTTTAAGACAAATTATTTTTATCTTTTTATTTAACATTTATTTTCTTTTGGATTTTTTGGAAACAATTTTTTTAATCACCCAGACGAAATTGGGTGTTGACAATTAGGCACATCTATCTTGACCTGTTTTGGATGAGGTGGCACTCTTTGTCTTCTAATGTGATGATGTTTCTTGTAGTAACTCCCATCTAAATTGGCCACCTCTTCAGCATCATGGTCATTTTCTTTCCTAGAGGGAGGTCTTATGGCTCTAGAAGATGAAGGTTTATCTCTTTGGGAAACAAGTTGACTAGTGAGGAGTCGAAGACTATTTTAGATTTGTTCTAATTGAGTTTTAGTCTTCTACATAGTAGCTTGAGTATATTACGCCATATCTTCATGTCTCTAATCTCTCGTGAAAGATCATTAATGACATGAGGACTGACTTCAATAATGTCTTACAAAATAAGAGGGAGATCATAGTGATCATTATCATCTTTTTGTGAGAGATACCTACGTTGGCGAGTAACTCGCTTTTTGGGTGGTGATTTGGTAAGCATGGTGATCTTTTGAAAGTAAGAAATATTGTAAAGAGATTCGAGTACAAGCTTTCTGAAGTCCACTTCTAGGTAAGAGAGGTGAGTCACAAAGGACTACTTAAGTACCAAGTCTTTTCCTTGCCAAAGTTACTTTTGCTACTTACTTGCACACTTACACAATTTTTAAGTTGAAAAGATCACTTGCCACAAATCTAAAAACAAACAAACAAACAAAAAGTATAAAGACAAGAAAGGTAACACTACAAACAGACTCCTAATGTAGAAAGGTTGAGAATTGGATATCTTAACCAAACCACTCTACACAAAACAAATTAAAAGAACTAAGTGATTAAACGTATGGTAAGGCTTATAACTTTGGGTAACAAAACACACTTACCAATCTAATTGAATTCTATGAAAGCAAATAAAAAACCAAAGATGGAAGAACACCAAAGGCTCTCCCAAGACGATGGTTAAAGTCCTTTATTACAAATGAATTGAAAGGAACAAGCTAAAGAAAATTTGGTGCACAAAATTTGGTGCCAATTTGGAGGAAATTGTGACCAAACATGCGGAAAAAGGAAGCCACCCAAGAACACGTCTTGGTGAATTTAGGTCCCTCAATTGATGTCCAATTACATGCCATGAAACTGTAACCTTTGAGGCTCTAAATATAATGAAAATGGAGGTACGAAATGTCACATTACAACAAGCAAACCTGTAGCAAAAACCAAACACAACTAACCAAAGTAAACTTGTTAACACTCACACTCTCAAAGGATGTCGGTGCAAGGATCACTTGGGTGAAGAATTGGGAGATACACTTAAAGAAATCAATTAAGCTAAAGAATCCACTCAATCTCCACCTCCTAAGATGCTACCTCCATGATAGATGGCATTCAAAGAAACTTGCACACTACACCAAAAAGTCCTCGAACCCGAGAGCATTCAACCTGAAGAAATTCAAAGAAGAAAACAAGAAAAGCTAAGAAGAAATGCTAAACTCAAAAGGAATTGATATGAGACATGACTAGAAGAAGTTCAATAAAAGACACGTAAGAAATTAAGGCTAAGAAGAAAAGGAAGGCACACAAAAAGAACGTATGAATGACACTAGAATAGAATACTAAAATAGAAAAATGAACAAGCAATGGCTAGGACACTCCTTTCAAATTATGTCCCAAGAATTAGTGAAATAAATCCGTTTCTTATTAAGGCACAAACTAGGAGAGATGGAGCATGCACTTAAGCCATGAAATAAAAAGTTTATGAGCATTAAAACTAGGCACAAAAGCAATAAAACTACACTGAAAAGCAAGAAAGTCGATACCAAGTATGGACCAAAATGCAACTTGTACAACTTTGTGATTTTTCTTCTCAATTTTTTTTTCTAATAACTCTTTTGACTTGATTCTTTTTGGAGAAGCATATAGACACCTCAAAGTACACAAAACAATCCAAACATAGCAACTTGAAGGCAGTTTGAACACTATGCCAAGCTCCTAAACAAGAAATAGTGACGATGCAGAGCAACTGTAAATTTTGTTGTTTTTTTTTTCGTCAGCAAGCCAAGTCATGAATCATATAATTTAAGAACTTGGCAATGATCTACTACTAAGTATAAACTCAACTTAGCAAAGTAAAGACACTCAATGATGCTTTCCAATCGGTGAAATGGAATAAAATCAAGTTGAAAACAAGCTTCAACATTCACAAGCTTCACGTACATGATCATAGCTCATAGTGTGATGTAGGACTTGGATATCAACATTTAATGGAAGAAAAACAAATTCAAACGGCTAAAACTAAGAATGGAAGACAAGTAAAGCAAGATACATGACTAAACAACATAGAAGGATGATTAAACACTAAATTAAACCACAAAATAGATGAATCCACACCGATTAAAATGAAGTACTCAAGAAAAACACAATAGCACATAGTATGGAATCCTAAACACATGTAGACCAATGATCCAAGGAGAACTACAATTGAACCATTAAAATCCATGTAGACTCAATGATGAGCGGTGCAAATAGAACAAAAGTTGAAGAAGAACATGAAAAAAATGGAAGAACACAACACGGGAAAGCAACAAACACAAACAATGGATCAAGGAACTTACTCAAGATTGAGACATATGTGAACAAGGATTGAGAGGCTCCACATACCACTTGATGAAGCTTCTTGTGAAGAATGAAACAGTAAAAGACTCCATGGAATGCAGCAGAATGTATGGAGCAAGGTTCAAGGCCCTTGAGCTATGAAGTGAATTCGGTGGAGTTAAATTTCTAGGAAGGAGATATTATCCTAGAGGAAGGAGGCTAGAGGAGATCTAATAAGATTCCTAATTAGCATAACTCTCAAGATAAATTTTGGAGTGATCTCAACAAAGGAATTTACCATTAAAAATCAAGAGTAACCTTTACAATGTACATGAGATCTCCCTTTTATAGCCTAAGGAGTGGGAAGATTTGACTAGCTCAAGTAATTACCAAGTCCCGAATTCTTTCTAGATCTAGATCTAGATCTAGATCTCTTTAACTGGTGGATCAAATGCCATGTGGCAAGTCAAACCTTTCACATTTCAACATGTGCTTAATGTGATAAGTGTGGCTTGCTTTCTAAAAGCACCATTCGGTAAGGCTTTGTTTAATGAGTCTGTGAGCCCAATTAAACATAGCTTGGTGAATTATTGATCCATTTATTCAAAGCATAAATTATTCAAGGTGGCTTAATTACATTGGTCGAAAAATACATTGGAAACAAATACTTTCTAAAATTTAATATCCTCATTAGCCCATTTAAATAATAATTTGATTCCATTGGGCTTTAAAGGATTTTGAGAAGCACTACCTTCTTGGATCCTTTTTAGCATCCCTCTAGTGATTCGGCCTTTTTGTAGGTTTGGCCCTTGTGTTGGGCTTGGTGGGCTTGGGCCTAAGTCATCAAAATGTGTGCACAATAACGTACATGAAAAACTCACCATCACAAAGCAAAGAATTTTGCAAAAGAAGCTCTCTTTTTAAAGTTTTGATCGGAACATCATTATAGTAGATGCATTATCCAAAGTCGAAGAACATATCCCCAGTCATGCAAAAATCCATTTATTTTCTTTGACAGCTCAAAGCCAGTGTGAGGTGGAGTGAAGCGGCAAAAGTTCATAATTTTACTGCACAATTTGCAATTTGTGTCAACATAATGTGTTGTCAAAGCAAAAGAAGCTTCTTTTGCAAAAGAAGCTCTCTTTTCAAAGTTTTGATCGGAACATCATTATAGTAGATGCATTATCCAATGTCGAAGAACATATCCCCAATCATGCAAAAATCCATTTATTTTCTTTGACAGCTCAAAGCCAATGTGAGGTGGAGGGAAGTGGCAAAAGTTCATAATTTTACTGCACAATTTCCATTTTGTGTCAACATAATGTGCTGTCAAAGCAATATAACCCTCACCAGTTAAAGAAGTCCACAAATTTGATGTCAAACAAATCCTATTTTTGACTTTCCTAAACTCTTCCTTTAGAATGTGTTTTTCTTTCATATGTATTTTCATAACATCACTCTTTATCGTATTTCTAGAAATTAAACATCTATCAAGATTCAGATAAGTTATCCAAGTTCTAAGCATTTCATACTCAACAAAGATGAATGGTAAACCGTGTTGAATAATTGAATTGTAAACGAGAAACCATTTGATCTATTTTTCTTGCTTTTGACTTTCCTTTCCCGTCTACTATATCATTTGCCTCACATCTTCACATTTAAGTTTACTACATTTCTCAATGTGACGCTTCAAATGAGAACTGTCATACTTTTTACTACAAATAATGTATTTTTGCTTGCAACCATTACACCTTGCCTTCTCTTTTCCATCATCACCAACCCCAATCCTAATAAAATATTTACCATAGTCAGAAGTTGTTGAGTTATCATTTTTCTAAGAAGAGGAATCTCTAAGTTTAACACTCTCATCCATATCGTCTTCAACCGCATCAACATTCTTAGTTTCATCAACAACATTGGAGGAGGATTAGTATTTGACTCATTCATTATATCTTACTAACCACCCAAGTTCACTAAATCCTAACATAAACAATCATAATGACACAACTCAGTAAAATAAAACACAAATAGTAACCTAAGCAACACCCCAAACAATAACAAACAACATGACACAAATGACAACAAACAACATGACACAAATGACAACAAACAACAATTTAATTACAACAATTTACTCAATTACAGAAGCCATAAATAGACGATTACAACACCATCTATCAACATTGTTACGATTGGAATTACAACAAAAGCAATTACTCCAATTAGGGGAACTCCAAATTACAACAATGAATCACACAATAACACCTTCAACTCCAATTGGGGGAAATCAAAATAGGGTTACAATTAAAAATTAGGGCTCAAAATTTTGAATTAGGAACAAACCTGTGTCGTGGTGGTCACCCTTCGTCGGAATCGTCATTGTCCATTGCGGTATAGTGGCTTTGCGTTGTCCTCGTCGTGTTGTGGCTCTCCATCAAAGTTGTGTTGTGATGGTTGGGTTGCCTTCGACGCCATTGACAAGAGAAACACGGAGGAGAAGAGAAAGACACAAGAGAGATGAAGTTTTGCAGAGTGTTTTAAATGTTGTAGAGAGAAGCAAAGAGTTTTTTTTGTTTTAGGAGGGTGTTTTGTGAGTTTCTATTTCTGATGCCTTTATTCACTGAACAACACTCATCATCAGTCATCACCAACCACAACATGTTGCATGCGAGGTTTTTAATTATGTGTGGGCCACGAGTTGGCCTGTTTTGGCCTACGGGGTGGCCCATTGGGTTGGCAGGCCGGGTTGATGCAGGTTATCAGGCTATGTTCTCTACCGTAGCCTACTTTTTTTTTTTTTGCGGCCAACGGGTCAGCTTGCCACGCCTGAACCTTTTTTCCATCCCTATTCCCATATCCTCCAAATTTCTTTTTTAATTTTCTTCCTTAATGGTATCGCATTCAACTTATTTTATTTTTTATAGCCTGATGGTAAAGATCAAGATGAAGAAAAATGATTAAAAATCTAAGTGGTTATGTGAAGATCAAGATGAAGAAAAATGAAAGTGTGGACAAGGGATTTCTAAATTATACTTTTTTTATTCTAATAAATATTATACTTTTTAAATAATGGTAATTACTTTTACTTATGAAAGTGGATACAATATTGCAATATCATTTTTTAATATGTGGACAAATTTTAAATTTCACTATATATTAGATGTGTTTTGATTAATATAGTTTAAATTTTATTTATTTTATTTTATTTCTATTATTTTAGTAGAATACATTTATTTTAACTAATATTTTGAAAACAAAATTATTGAAAAGGGTTTTAACCATACAAAAATATTAGAAAAAATTAAGGATTTAAATTTTTTAATATAAAATAGTTGTAAGTAAAGAAGGTTTCAAACCTCCGCAAAATAATAGTCATCAATATGAGAGGTTAAAATCCTTAAAAAAAAAATCTTCACAATATAAATCGAAAACAAGAGGTTATCTTAAACCTCCACAATAAGTTGTAACCAATGTAACTACAAGGTTTATAAAACTCCCACAAATTAATTTGCAAAGGGTTAAAACCCCAAATATAGATATAAAAACCTTCTCAAAATAACTTCTTTATTTTTATAGTAATATGTAAAAAAAAATGTCACACGTGATGCCACATCATGTGAAAAAAAACATGGTAAAAATTGAGAATCAAATGATGATTTTATTGTTTCATATAATATTTATATATTTTACCTTCATTTCAATTAACAAATCATAAAAAATTTTAGTCTAATAAAAATATTTTTACAAATCGTTTTTATTTAAGATAAATTTATAAAATTACCTCTAGTAAATATATTTGTTTTTTAAATAAGCTATTTTATATTTTTAATTTTGTAGCTCTAGATTGTTTGTCACATGTGAGCTTACTTTTCAAGGAGTTTTATCAAATATTGAAACATTTTCCCAATATATTAAGTGTTGGATTATGTCATTGAGAGATTACGTATTAGATCACTTAAATATTATTTCAATGCAAAGAACATAAACAAATCGCAATTAAAAGTATCATTAATAAAATAAAATTGAAATAGTTCACTTATTCATCTTCTGCATTGCAAGTTCATACATAGTTTTTATTGAAGGAAAAGACTGTTACCCTAGTACACTTGATAATAAAAACAGGACTTAAATAGCATTGTGGTGAAAAACTTCCTTCATTAATTTGTAGAAGTTGTTGTAAGATGATCCTCCAACATCAGTAGCTCCCACTGTTTTCTTCTTCCATGCTAAGGATTTCTGTCTCATTTGCATTCCTTTTTCTCCTTTCATCATTTCTATCACAAGCTTCGTTATCTCTTCTCTCTTCACATCATGATTAACTTCCATTCCAATCCCCCAATTTGCACACACATACCTAGAATTTGTTTGTTGCTCAGCAAAGAAAGGCCAACAAATCATAGGCACACCAGCAGATATGCTTTCAAGAGTAGAATTCCAACCAGAATGGGTTAGAAAAACCCCAACAGAGGGATGAGAAAGCACTTGCTCTTGCATGCACCAACTTGTTATATACCCTCTATCCTTGATCTCATCGAAGAACTCTTGTGGCAATGAATCAGATTCATCAGCTACTACATCTGCCCTTTTGATCCATAAGAAAGGTAGTTTGCTATTTGCAAGTCCCCATGCAAATTCTTTCAAGTGATGATTTGTCATTACTGTAATACTTCCATAATTAACATAAACCACTGAGTTAGGTTCCCATTTGTCTAACCATGTTAAGCAGTTTGAGTCATTCTTCCATAAGCTTGATCCACCTGACATGAAACCCTTGTCCTTCTCGGGAAAATGCCTACCAAGCAAGTCAAGTGGACCAATGGTGTATATGTTTGGGTTCTTTGCCCTAAGGGCATCAAGGGCTTCTACCTCTATGTCTTCGAATGTGTTTATAATGATTGAAGAAGATCTCCAGCAGTTTTTTACCTCAGAACGCAAGAAATCAAACATAATATCATCCAAACTAGTCACTCGAATAAAAGTTGGAATGTCCTTCAGTCTTATATTTTTCATTCCAGAGATCCAATCTAAACTTTGATCCAAGCTCCCATCAACCTCAAAGTTTTCATCTGTATATTTCACGAAATTAAAAGTATATTAAATTATGTATGACGTACTAACATTGTTAAGTATTTTGAGTATATGTTACATATTCTTACAATTCGTTAAAATAATATTAGGGTCAATCGTCGAATGGTTTGCTTTGTAGTCTGAATTTTTGTCATAATTTTGTTCTATAAAGACGTATCAAAATTAGAAAGAATGAATATTTAAACTATATTTAACTTTAAATTCTAAATGATGAGGTGAAACTACTGAATATTCATACAGGTATAAATTATAGGAATCTATATATATACTTAACTTTTAAGTTTTCTGAACTAATGCTCTTACAATGAAGCATCTTTTAGTTTATTTTATTTGATAATGTACGGTAACTGAAGTAGATATTCCGAATAAAATATTTTATGGAATCAACTGTACAACCGGAAGAATCTGTTTATTTTAATTGCGTCGACACTCATATTTATTTATTTCAATATTTTTGTTGTTTTTCAATTTGTTTTATTCGGAAATGAAGTGAAGTAAACACTTTGACTTAAATAATGGTTAGAAACAGTTGTAGAGCTGGAAGAATTGGACTTTGAACTTTCTATCATACATCACTTCCACTAAAATAAATATTAAATTGCAAAATCATTCATGCCTAACATATAAATATAATCAAAAGGAATATACGAACTTAGAAAATATGCACTGAGTATGTTCGATGTATAAGATATTTCTCTTGTTTTATTATATGTTCCTTTCTTATTATACTTTTCTATTATACTTTTCTTATTATACTTTTCTTGTTATACTTTTGTGCCTGCCTAATTGAAATGCATGATGTAACAACAATAAGGCTTCATGAACTTAAGATGTTTAAATATTTTGCTCAATGTTAGATCACGGGCGGAAATAACATGAAGATTATTAGAAAATTTCTTTAAAGACTTCATTGTCTTTTTATGTTTTTTTGTCTTTATGATTATGTAAATATTTGTATATTTGTAAAATTTTTCGTTGCAGATAAAAAAATAAATTTAGCAAAATTTTTTATCTTAAACTTATAATATTAATTGAAGATATAATATAAAAATAACTTTAAAAAAATAGACATACAAAAAATTGATATTTAAATTAAACTGATGAGCTCTTTGAATATCTTGAAAAGAAGTTATGAAAAAGAAATAGAAAAACTAAATCATATAATAAACAAAGCTAATTCAATCTGTTCTTCTAGTTCCGTACGTCTCTCCAAACGAATCAACTATAATATATGAGTAATTAAGTGCATATGGATTATGATTGATAAGAAAATGAAATCCAATATGGAGTATGATTGATAAAAAAAAGAAATCCATTCATAATGAGTATTGATTTAATTGTTTAATAGATTTTTAGTTCATAATTAAATGTAATTAAGTCATTTTTTTGTTAAATTAAATCAACAAAACTTTCTAATTATGATTCAATTTTGTTTATTTGTTAAATTCAATCTAATGTATTGTTTTGGGGTTTTTGCGTGAAAAAATGTCATAAGGTGACATTTATCTTTTCTTTTTTTATTATGTATATATTTTTTACCGGATAATATAATGATATTTTGATTGACTTTTAATCCATCACTTCAATTATCCTTTAATAATTTATTTTTATTTTTTTTAATAGTATAATATGATAATTTAATATCAAAGTGATGGATTAAAAGTGGATAAAAAATGAATTAATATATCATTATTCTTTCTTATATGTGTTGGACAACCAATTACTCTGTTTATAATTGCCGAGGAAAAGAACAAAATATAATACATATATAATCCATATGTGAAATAAGATTCACAATGGTTGATAATAGAAAATAAATGATTAAACCATGAATTTTAGTTTTAAAGTATTCTTTAATTAATTATTATGTTTTTATATTTTTAATTAAGTTTTAAATCTCTTATAAATTAGATATTTTTAACTAGATTGTTTTAATGAAAATAATTGAGTATCCAAATGTCCAATATTTGTATACTTTTTCAATTCAGTTCCTCCATTTTATTGTTCTATCAATTGTGTCAAATTCGACCTTTATCTTATCTATAATTTCTTACATGTCTTTACCTATGACAAATGCAAAAACAACTTAATTAAGTTTAAAATTTTTATAAATTTAAATTTTTTTAATTGGTTCCTATTAAAAAAACGTAGTCAATTGAATTCTGAATTTTTTATAATTTTAATTCAGTTTTATTTTTATTTTTTTACTAAATATTGGATTTTTTTAAGACAGTCGAAAACCTAAACTAACATAATAAAAAGTTCTTTTACTTATATATTATTTAAAATGTATATTTTAGATTTTACAATTTAAATATAATAATTTTTTTTTCAAATTATACAATGAAAATATATTTTAGATTGCATAGTTTTGAAATATATTACATTCATAATTATATATTTATACGAGTGTTTCAAAAGTATTGTATAGATTCTACAATTTGAAAGCTAAATTTACAATGATGTATTGCACTATAATTTAAAATATACAATTTTGAATTTTATAATATAGACTCTTCTGATGGATGCACTTTGGAATTGTGCAATACAATAATAATCTAATATAATTATAATGAACTTCTAAAGGATATCATTTGTAATTTCATTAAATATGAAATTATTATCCTAAATTGCTTAATCCAAAAAATATTTAGATTACTTAATTTAGAAAGTTTTTTGATTGCACAATCTAAAAATAATTTAAAAATCAGTGTCATCTCAATAATTACTGAAATCCTTTTAAAAAAATGAAAAGTTATTCAAAAGAGTGAACTTACTTCAACGCCATTTCTTTTTCTTAAATTTAATGAAAGAGTTCAAAACTAAGCATACCAATGGAAGACAACAAAACATTTTCAATAGTGAATGAATAGTAAGACACATAATAAAATGAACATTTTCAAAAATATTGGGACTGGAACATAACATAAACAAAAAACGTACCTTTGAAGGGAACGATACCTCTTTCAACCAGATCATCATATTGCAAGTATCCGACAAAACCGCATGCTGAGGCTGTCCAAAGTTGAACTTCTGGTATGCCCAAATCCTTTGCAACTGTTGCAGCAAAGCCCATAACCCCATCAGCAACTATGCAACTGATTGAAGGCACATCAGCTGAAGAGTTAAGCTTCAACAACAACTCTTTGAAAGGGCCATAACAGTTTTTTCTGGTTGAATCACACAGCAAGGTAATGTCTTGCGTTGCATCCTTATCAGAAGGTGGCAATCCATCGGGTATGGTCTCAAATACAAAATCTGGGAGACCCTTAACAAACTCTGCTCCATGGGACCTCACAAAACGCTTGTGGTTGAACTCGGTGTTCACAAAGGTTATGTGGAAACCCTTGCAGTGAAGGAGTTTCGCGAATTTCATGAGGGGATTCACATGGCCCTGCGCTGGGTACGGTACGCACACAACGTGAGGCTTTGAGCTTTCAAGGGACTCCATTTTTGTGGACTGAGATATGTTCAAATAACAAACCTCAACACAAAAACAAGAACGTGTAAAGGTAAAGGTATACAAAACTGTGGTTACGCAGTGTAGTCTTGTTTAGCTTCCATCATTGATCAGTCTTATATAGAGAAAATTGTTAAGTAATCATAATATTTAATTAAATCAAAAAATCAAACTTGATTAGGTGTTAATTTTTTAAAATAAATGATGTGACACATGGCTGTGCATATTACCATTTAAATACGGTGAGTTAGTTGTCTCTTTCGTGGTTAATCTGTAGCCCTGAGATTAAATAATGACTGTGTAATGATGTTCTGCGGTATCCTTAAGTTAAAACGTAAGAAATTAGAAAGAAAAATAAATAATAACGTATGTTTTCTTGCTTGAAGGAAAATTAGTTAAAGTTTTGCTTTCAAATTATCTAAATATTATAATTTAATGGTCGTCCATTGATTTGATGATACAGTTATTTATATGATTGATAGTCATATGATTCATTAATTTTTGTGTAAATATTTGTATTAACAATTTGATTTGTATTTTGTATAGGTTACCATATTGTATCTATAAATAAGACTCTTCCTATCAATAATAAGATACACAGAAAAGTTATTCCCTAATGTCTCATCTCTATTTTTTCTTTCACTTCTTTTATTTATTATTAGCTTTATTTTATAACACGTTATCATTACTACGCTCCAACCAACTGAGCTCTAACGGAAGCATTTTCTCTCTAAGAACAATGTTCTGCATGTCTTAATCTAGACTTTTTCTAATTTTTTCTTTATTCACAATTTTATCTTATATTCTTATTTTTGTCATAAAAATGGTTCGACTTTATCAATTTTGATCTTTGTTTTATTATTATTATTATTATTTATTATGATGGTGATTATTATTAATTATTATTTTATGTGACAGTTCTAAACACATGAAACGTTGCAAATTTTGAATTTATGACCCTTGATATTACAAGGAAGAATTACTTATATTAGATATTAAATGTTGAAATACATTTAGATGCAATGGGTCTTGATAATACCATTAAATAAAGAAATAAAGCATCTAAGCAACTAATTTGCTCCTACAACAAAAATATTGTGAAAAGAAATTTCACAAATATTTTGAATTTATTTGATGCCTTCTTGTGGTTGAACAAAGCAATGAGCTTTTGATAGAAAATCATGAAACATGTCCAATTGGTTCTGCTCCATTCCCAGAAGTGAATGCAACAACATTTGATTTATATTTTCATGGTCGTCATAGTGATTATGGACATGGTTATAAGGAAATTTTAAAGACACATTTTATCACCAGAAGTGGGACAATAATGTGAAAAAAGGAAAAGAAAAATGTAGTGCAAACCTTACCTTACAAGCCAATTTTGTGAGGTTGAGTTAGGCTTAAAGTCCACTTCTTAACATGGTATGAGAGCTATTGTTTAATGCCTATCCTAGCAAGATTTGTGTTTGTTGGGCATATAATTCCACTCACTATCGAGCTGTTATTGGATCATCCATTAATGTTTAGTCCCACGCATGAGATGTATATACCTCGGCGTGAGGGATATGTGTTGGAAGTCCCAAATCGACTAGAGATAAGGCAATTTCATAGTATATAAGTGGGTGCAAGATTAGAATTTAAGTTATCATTATGGTGATAAAGGTCATTTGAGTTATACTTATCAAACATCAAAGCACCATAAAATATAAGGAGAAGAATATAGAAACACACTTTGCTTATGAAGATGGTGATTCTGATTATGGCCATATGGATGATACTCATCTTGATATTGTTATTTTATTTGCTAAACCAAATGGAAGCATTGATCACCACATTGGTGATGAAAGTGTTAAAAAAATGATATTGTTATTTTCTTTGCTAAACCAAATGGAAACATGGATCATACGACATTGGTGATAAGAGTGTTAAAAAAATGATTTTCTCTATTCATTTATGTTTATATGAAGAATGAATGTTTGCACTAGCACCAATGATGAGGATATGTGTCTCATTGATAGTGCAACAACTTATTCAATTCTCAAGAGCCGTGGGATGGTGACTGAATGGCTGTGGTAGACACAATAGGGTGTGGTGTAGGAAGCACAATAGGGGATGGTGACTGAATGGTTGTGGTAGCCACAACAGGGTGTGGTGTGGATGTAGATGGTGCTTGAATGGGTGCACTCTATGGTATTTAGTTAGGAACCTTTATGATATAACGTGGCAGCTTGTTTGGTTTTGCTATTTTCTTCCCTTTATCGGAACCAGATGGACATTTAGGTGACATACATCAATCAAACTATATAAAACCACAAAATTTCAACATCAAGTATCAAATAGATAATTATTTTACAGTTTCAAATGACAAGTCTTATTTCACAGTATAAACCACAAAGATAATACTTTTATAAGTGATATATTTAAAGTTTGTCAAAAGATAATTAAGGAATGTTTTACATAAATTTAACAATTACAACAACCACAATAACATCTCACAAAAACCAAATATTTCAATCATCGTTGTTATCCTCCTCCTCATTAGAATTTTTGTCATGATCGTCATAGTCGTGGTCGTCGTCATCATCATATTCTTCTTCTTCTTCATCGTCTAGTCTTCTTCATCTTGTTCTTGTATTTCTCCTTCCAATTCTTCAGGAGCACCATCAAAGTCATGAAATGTAAATACACATTCAACTTCAATTATTTCATGGGCATATGACATTTCATCAACTTGATAGGGAATGTCCTCTTCCACCTCATTGGACTCAATGCGAACCCTAGGCTTAGTTTGTATTGCAACACACCAACCACCTTTGTCGATGCTCCGAAATGCTGGATAGGACATAATACACTTGTCTAACATTAGTTGCTAGAATGAATGGATCAAATGGTCGATATCTTTTACTCATTTCAAGTTCGACAATATTATACCTAGGATTCACTCTTGTAACATCTCTAGAAGGATCAAACCATTCACAATAAAAGAAAACTACTTTCTTTGGAGAAGTACAAGTGTTATACTCTAGCTCATATATTTTATGAATTATTCCATAAAAATCATCATAACCACCCTTGTAAGGCCCTTGACATACACACCATTAGTGTGAAACTTGTACCATTGAAAAAGTATGTGTGTCATTCTTTGACGTATCTCATGGGCCAATTTGCCAAATCCCCTAACTCCTGATTTTTGGGACTTAATGACGCATTCTAAACCTACAAATACGCAACAATAAATAGTTACATCAATCTTTATAACATTTTATTTAGGAAACGAGATCATACATACTTGATGTTTGAACTAGTAAGGAAACTCTTAGTATATTCGAGCAAATGCAGCTCCTTCAGGTACTTGCTCAGCCACAACAAATGAGGTATTAGATAAGAATATAATTAGTGAGTATAGAATTTTCTTGATTAGGGTGTAGAGAATTAGATTAGAACATACTCAAGGTACGATTTAACTTTAGTGCAATTGATGAACACATGGACATGAGCAGAGTTGAATTTAGCATCAATTAACCAATGAGTCGACTCCTTCCCTACATGACGACCAACTTCTCGAAACACTAATAATATTGGGTCACATGTTTGACTTTGCATATGTGTTTCATTCCCAACATTGTTAGGCGACAAGATGAAGTTCTTGAAATAATGAGAACAAAAATATGTTGTTTCACGATGCAAGTAAGCTACACAAATTGATCCTTCCACCCTGGCTTTGTTTTTTACAGAACATTTTGATTCCCCTATAAATCTATACAAAGAAATGAATAGATTATGATTTGAAACAAGAAAAGTCAAAAAGATATAGAGAAATAGTAATCATGGGTTATCACCTTTCAAATGGATACATCCACCTATATTGCATTGGCCCACCAAGCCATGCTTCATATAGCAAATGAATAGAGAGATACTCCATTGAATCAAAGAAACCAGGAGGGAAAGTGCTCTCAGTGACTGATCCTTTAGTGTTGTTGAGCACAAGTCTTTGAAGAAGTGACTAATTTCTATAATAGGATTTTAGACGTGCATTGGCAATGAGCTGAACACAACAAGGAGTAATGTCTCCATGAAGACATGACAATCATGACTTTTCATATCGTGAATACAACCCTTTTCGATATTAGCACATCTTGCCAAGTTTGAAGAATAACCATCTAGCATTCTTAGTTCCTTGATCCAATGACAAACTATTTTAGACTCATCTTTTGTTAAAGTGTAATTTGCTTTTGGTTTGAGCAGCCGCCTATTAGCTTGTGACTTCAACTGCAAGACTTTTTGCCCAAAATATAAGGATAAATCTTATCTTGCCTTATCGTTATCTTTTGTCTTGCTACTAACATTCATCACGGTGTTGAAGATATTGTCAAAGAAAGTTTTTTCTATATGCATGAAATCTAGATTATGTCTAAGCAAGTTATCTTTCCAATATAGAAGATCTCAAAATATGCTTCTTTTAGTCCAATTATGCCACTCCCCATACCCATCTATCCTTGTCACACCACTTTTAGTCACTTTTGGATAATGTTTGACTCTTCTCCAAAATTGTGATGGGGTCAACCTAGGAGTTGGCCTATCGATTTCAACTTCCCCTTTGCGAAATGCTTTTTTGCTTCTCCTAAACAAATGGTCAGTGGCCAAGAACCTACGATGGCAGTCAAACCAACAACTTTTCCGACTATAATTCAATGTGAATGTCTTGGTGTGCTCCATGCAATGCGAACAAGCTAATCTACTATGTGTGCTCCAATCGGACAATATTCCATATGCAGGGAAGTCATAAGAAAATTTTGCTTCCTTGAAACATCATACGTCCAAATACCATTCCACAACTTATTCAAATCATCAATCAAAGGCTCAAAATAAACATTTATGGATGCCTTTGGATTAGATGGACCTTGTATTAGACACTTTAAAAACATAAAAGGCTTTGTCATACATATCTTAGATGGAAGATTATATAGAATAACAATCACAGGCCAACAAGAATATGGTGAAGACGACACCTGAATGTATAAATTAAATCCATCCAAACAAAGTCCAAGTCGAATGTTACCGGGATCACTGGCGAAGGATTGATGCTTTCGATCAAAGTGCTTCAAGGCTTCACCATCAAATGGATGACGTAGCATTCCTTGAGTTTTGTTCTCATAATGCCATGTCATGTCTTGTGTTGTTTGCATTGAAGCAAACATTCTTTGTAATCTTGGAATTATAGGCAACTAGGACATGGACTTCAATGGAATTAGGTTTTTTTTTGCCTTGGTCTTGGATGGATTGTGTGATATCGAGCATGTCCAAAAAATTTACATTCAAGCAAGGATGCATCATTTTTTCCATTATCATTGTCATAAAAAAGCATACACCCATTCACAAAACAATCAATTTTCTTGGACTCCAATCCTAACTTTGAAACTAATCTCTTGGTTTCATAATAATTCTTTGGCAAAGAATTATTTGGTGGTCTTAGATCTAAATAGAGTTTTGCCATACTGTCCAATGCTTGGTTGGGAACGTGCTAATTAGATTTGCATGCCAAAAGTCTAATGCATACTGACAATTTTGACTCTGTTACCCCTTCAAATACAGGTTGATTTGCGTTTGCCAATATATTGTAAAACCTTTGACTGGCTTCATTTGGAGACTCTTCTAAATGATTATCATCTTGTTGTTCAAATAAAGCATGTCGGTGAGCATCACTCACCATTTATTTCATATACATAAATTAATCCATCTAGAGGTATGTGCATATACTATGAAGGCAATTTTCACGTGTAGTCAAATCAACAGACGATATTTCTTCCCCATGAAATGTCCAAATCTTGTAATTTGGCATGAATCCTTTTTGGTATAGATGAACTTTAATCACCTCTCCTTTCAGAATTTTAGTGCATTCGCACTTTAAGCATAGGCATCTAATCCCTCCATCAAAAGAATAATATTTATATTGTCAAGCGGTCCTCTCTTCAAATCTTATGAGAAAAGTTTCCTTCAAACCTCTTCTACCAAGGTAACAATAGTCAACCATCCAACCATGGTGGATGGGAACTTCGGCCATGTCATGGGGTACGCCAAAGGAGGAAAATGTTATGTTACACAACATAAGTGCAACAAAGGACAATTATCAAACATTTTAAGTAATAAACCTATTATTACTTAAGCCATGCACGTAGAAGGTAAAGACAGAGGGTGCATGAATAATTTGTTCATTGTAGCACACCTCTAGTTTACTTGATTTCAAATTTTGCACCTATTTTGTAGTCTTCTTTTCGTCCAATTGAAATTTACATATAGAAATCATGTTCAAGGTAGAAATTATATATATTAAAACAACAAAAGCAAATTACAGTGAAGGCTACATACCCAAAACACCAGAGAAGGTTTGAGGTTGACACAAAGAAGAAGGAACTGAAAAGAAGCTAGTCAACGTACCTGCAAAAAAAGAAGCCATTTAGAAAGTAGACATAACACTTTTATGTGTACAAGAACTTGCTTTAATTAAAAAATTAATAAATAGCTCTAATGTATGTTATCTTTATCTTTGTGATATTTATGAATTCATGGACGAATTCCTCTCGAGAGGGGGAAGGATGATCTCAGTAAAGATCATTGGATGTTGAGGAAAGGAACTTAAGAAAGGAAGGACAAATCAAGAAACTAGGATAATTCCAAGTTGCTAGACGCATGGAAAATTTAAGAGTCAAAATAAGCCTAGTTTTGGGGTCTAAGTGCACTTTTTTTTGGAGTTTTATTGTCTTCATCTTATGATTTTAGGTCATTTGCATTTCCTAGAGTACAATTCTAAGTTTTGTAGAAAATGTGTTAAAAAGAGACTTTTATAGTGATTTCTTAGTTTAGTGAGTATTGAGTATTAATACCTAGTAGTATAAGTGGAACTTGGCTCCAATTTTATTTAACTCCCTTCACTTGCCTTAATTTAGACTTTAATTGAGTTTTTCAATGGAGTTGAGATGAGTTTTATAGAGTGGTGAACCTAGAGAAATGGACCAAGAGCTACAAAGAAGATATTAAGCCAAAATCAAATTGTATTATCATTAATCCTATATGGCAGCTAGCTTTAAGCACTTTTGGATGCATCATGACAGTTTCACAAACATGTCAACATCAAAGGAATTAAGTTAAACCATAAAGTTAGAATTCTCTCTACTCAAGCTACCTAGTCATGAATGAAAGAAATGCATAAACCAACTACAATTCTCTCTACTCAAACCAGAATTTTCACATACATCCACATCACAAAGTTGACCATAATGAATTAGTTTAACTGTAAAAGTTGTAAACAATATCCTAGAAAATAATTAAATCTATCTACACAAGTCCTAATTGACTAAAAATAACCAAAAATTGATTCAAAAACCGACTTCTAACAAGATTTCTAAAATTCTTTACTTAAACCTCAAAAACTCTAATAGATAGCTAAAATTTCAAAATTGGACTAAACTAGCCTATAAATATGTAAAGAAACTATCCTAACAAGTTTAAAATGGTAAAATCTAGCTAAGAAACAACTCACATTATAAAAACTACCTAAAACTCAAAATATGACTACCTACAACCTAAAACTAGCAACTAAAATAGGCTAAAAGTGCTAAAAATTAAAACACCACTAAACTATAGTTTTAAACTGCCAACTAACTATTTACACAACTTTTGAATGGTAAAAGAAAAGTGGAAACCATCTAAAAACCCATAAACAACTACAATTTCGAAATCTTACATGTTACAACCAAAAATATGCACTAGAATATGTTGACACTATGCATTAGTATGTCAAGAATTAGGTAACTTTTATTCACTGCATAGTTTGCTGCCAAATTTGGTCCAACCAATGATTTTGAGTTTTTGTTATTCCAGCACTTTTTTATCATTCAGAAAGTTTATTTGGAGATTAGAAACATGTCAGAACCCTCAATTATGTCATTCCATGCATTTTACAAAATTTGACCCATTGAGTACATTTTAGGTTATTTACACAAACTAGAATTGGAATTGTTTTTCTGCAATAGTTCTTTTAATAAATCTAGTATTTTAGGAGTCCATTAGCATCATAATAAACATATCAAATTCTAGGATCATGCATTAACTAGTTCATTTTTTTGTTGAAAATTATGGTTTGGATAGTGAGTTTGTGCATTTGTGATTGTTGGGGAGTTTTGAGAATTTCTTATAAGTTTGTTTAGTGTATTAAAACTTGTTCATAGCATTTACAATCACGAAATGAAGTTCCCCTGTTCATATACATGAATTTACCCAATCCTAGAAGCTAATTTGCATTCATTTAGGTTCTATTAGCCATTTTCTAATTTCTTCCATATTATGTTCATTTCTTTGTTTCTATATTCAATTTCCATCATATAATATTTGTTCAATTGCTAAAAACGCTAGTTCATTCAAATAATTCTATTAAACCACATGAATTTTGCACTTAAACCATAAGCTGTCAAAACTAAAAGTCAATATCTTTGTTGTCAAGTGTGGTTAAATGGGAAGGCTTTGCATTTTCTACATATTTGACTTTGTTTCTACGTTGTATCCATACCCTTAGGCATATAGAAACTTAGTTCAATCATTATCAATGGATCAATATCTTAAAATTGCATGATCATAGTTGTTGTCAACACCTAATTTAATTGTCTTTGTTGTCAATATTGATTCAAGTAGTGATTTTGTGATTTGTGAGTTTTTTATTCATTTTGAGCATTGATTTAGCATAGGATATCATATAGAAACATTTTTAGGTAATTTATATTGCATGACTCTCAGGTTAGTACATTTAAGCATTTCACTAAACACTTAGTCAAACCTAGGGTTTCATTAAGGCATTTCATCAAACAATTTTCAATTTCGCATTTAGGCATGGAATTAGGACAACTTTGGACCTCCAAAAGATTCATGCCATGTTTCTTAATAGTTTTACTTATTTATATCTCATTTTAATTCCCTTACATTACCAATTCGACGAGATTTGCATATTTTTGCCTTAAAAAGTTGTCTTGGAACTTGGTAGTGTTAATGACTTGAGATTTCTTTTTTTTTCTTGTTTTCAGCAACACTTTTTCATAATTTTATTGTATATTATGCAGTCATTTTATCCAACCATATTCTATTTGGTTTTAGAGTGATTATAGACTCAAATTAGCTAGTTTGCTGCCAACTTGGGTTTAAAAGGTGGTTCTGTGATTCCAACTACGTTGGATAGGTTCTCTACAAGTAATTTCTCTTTATTTTCCAATGGACTTGTTATATGCTACTTTTAGGCAAAATTCATAATTGACTTGTAGGCTTCCATTGTCTAATTAAGGGGAAATGTAAATAATCAAAGAATTATTTAAATGTTTTCAGTTGTTTTCTTTAACTTTCATATCCTCTTGTTTTCTTTGCATAATATTTTCTCATGTGTACATTATCTCTAGTATTGGCGACTTAGACCTCACAAGCTTCAAAGAAAAAAACACATTGATATAGGAAATCGCGAGAACAACTTATTCAATGCATAAAGAAGTGATCAAAAAGCAAAACTAGATGGTAAAATAAGCAACTAACCTTTAAACTGAAGGCTTCAGCGAAGAATCCTCACCACTAATCAACAAGCCTACTCAAAAACACCTACATTGGCACAAATCAAAAACCAATAAAATAGTTACAAATACCAAGTAAAAAACATAATTAAGGACACTTTTATAATGCAAACGCAAATCTATACAAACACTAAGGTTACACCCAAAAAGTCGGTAAATCATTCGGGCACAATTATAACTCAAATTGTAGGACTTAGGTATTATTGTACTGTGTTTGGGGGAGAATGAGGGGAGGGATGCAAAAGCTTACCAACCCAATTATGCCAATTACGTCTAACGCACCAAATGAGGAATTGTGGCGGATGAATGAGGGCAGCTCTAGGGGAGAAATTAGAAAATGTGTGGGGGTGGTGGACGACGGCAAAGGCGTCACGGACGATAACAAGGGCTTGGAGAAGAAAACTTCACGGCAACGCAGGCTGCACCAAAATGATGCCCTCAAGAAATTGGCAACATTACGCTCTTGTGGGGTAACAATGGATTTAGTGCAATCTTTGGTGGAGGAGAAACGTGGTTGGAGGAATGTCTTTTGTAGTATATGCATTTTAGGGAGAAAAATGGAAGTGAATATGAAGTTTTAAATAAATTCATTCTGCCCATTTACTGGCAGATAATTTTGTCACCATATTTCTCGTCCTTTATTACCAATGAATTATTCCATTGGTACATACACACCATAATCCATTAGTGAATCCGTCGGTAAATCTTAATTATCGACAAAATTATCCATCGGGAAATTCAACACTACAATTTGTAGGAAAATTTGTCGGTAAATCTCAATTAGCGACATATATATATATATATATATATATATATATATATATATATATATATATATATATATCCGTCGGAAAATACCCGTCGTTAATTTAATGTTTTCTTGTAGTGTAAGTTATTAGCACAATTGATCAAGTTAAGAGCCCACTTCTTAGATTATCCAATTAAGAAAATTCGTCTTGATAATGCTGGTGAATTTACATCTCAAACTTTTAATGAGTATTGTATGTCAATTGGAATTGAAGTTGAACATCCAGTAGCATGTGTTCATACTCAAAATGAACATGAAGTATCATTGATAAAACGTCTAAAATTGATTGCAAGACCATTACTTATGAAATCTAATCTTCCAATGACTACTTGGGTATATGCAATTTTGCATGCTGCAGTATTGATTCACATCAGACCAACAAGTTATCACAAATACTCTCCTCTACAGTTAGTTTTTGGTCAATAACCTAATATTTCTCATATAAGAATTTTTAGGTGTGTTGTATATGTCCCAATTTCCCCACCAAAAAGGACTATGATAGGTCCTTAAAGACATTTGGAAATATATGTTGGATATGATTCTCCGCAGATAATAAAATATCTTGAACCATCAATAGCTAACTTATTTACAGCTCGATTTGCTGGTAGTCATTTTGATGAATCAGTTTTTCCAATGTTAGGGGGAGAAAGAAAGAAATTGGAAAAGGATATTAGTTGGAATGAATTATCATTATCTCATCTTGATCCTCGTACAAAAGAATGTGAACTAGAAGTTCGATGGATAATTCATTTACAAAAATTAGCCAACCAATTACTATATGCTTTTACTAACACAAAAAGGGTAACTAAGTCACATATACTCGCTACTGATGCTCCAATCAGAATTGGTATTCTTGTTGGACAATCTAATATAGCAAATGAATCTTAAACTCGTCTGAAGTGTGGTAAGCCTATTAGTTCCAAAGATAAAAAGTCCTCGGATGAGAAAAAGGGCAAAAAGGCAAGATGACCTAATCGAGGGGGTAAAAGTCCCAAAAGATTCTTTTGACATAATTAATGATTTGGTTCCAGAACAACCTTAGGTACCTAAACTTGTTGAAAATGATGGGATCTCAATAAATTATGTCATGAATCATATAATATGGAACCGAAATAATGTAGCAATGGATGTTATATGTGAAATTGAGGATCGAGAACCAATGACAATTTAAGATTGTCGGCAAAGAAATGATTGGCAAAAATGGAAAGATGCAATCCAAGAAAAATTAAATTCACTTGCTAAAGGAAAGGTTTTTGCACCTGTAGTTTGAACACTTGAGGGTGTAAATCGTGTTGGGTATAAATGGGTTTTTGTACAAAATCAAAATGAGAATGGTGAATTTGTTAGATACAAAGCACAGTTAGTTGCTCAAGGTTTTCACAAAGACCTGGTGTTGATTTTAAAGAGACATATTCTCTAGTATTGGATACAACAACATTTAGATATTTAATTAGCCTTGTTGCACAAGAAGGTTTGAATTTACACCTCATGGATGTTGTTACAACCCATTTGTATGGTTCTCCTGGGAATGATATTTATATGAAACTCCTTGAAGGATTTAATTTGCCCAACAAAGCAAATTCTAAAGAGGATTATTCAATAAAATTGAATAAGTCCCTTTATGGATTGAAACAATCAGGATGTATGATGACATAAACATTGTTGGAACTCCTAATGAGCCCACAAAGGAAAATGATTGTTCAAAGAAAAAATTTGGGTTTAATTATGCCTTTGGTCCTCATTTTGGAGTCAAAATCTCAAAATGGTACCCAAATGTTTAAAAGTCTCAAAATGTTCCCCTTTTTTGTTGAAACGTCTCACGTTTGCCCTTGCCGTTAAGTCAACGTTGACGCCGTTAGAGGGAGTGCCACGTGTCAGTTCCTCGATTTTTTGAATTTTTTTATTAATTTTTTTTTTGAATTTTTTTTTATTTTTAATTTTTTTTTTTGAATTTTTTTAAAAAAATCAAAAAATTGCTACGTGTCAAGCTGTCATCGTGCCACGTGCCAGTGACAGTGACACGTGTCAGTATTACGCCACGTGTCATTTTCTTAGTCTCAATTTGGTCCCTTTATTTTAATTTGTCTCAATTTAGTCCCAATTTTTTGTAAAAAGAAGCAATTTTGTCCCCCTTCAAATTGAAACAAAATTTAATTTTATATAAATGTTATACCAATATTTTTATTAAATTTGATATTTTTATTCA